>Ga0208375_1000056_pt1 | contig 178701 bp, 188 predicted proteins | sample RifOxyD1_FD_184038 | JGI IMG/M metagenome (GOLD analysis project Ga0208375, IMG submission 184038) | Soil microbial communities from Rifle, Colorado - Rifle Oxygen_injection D1 (SPAdes) | ecosystem: Environmental > Terrestrial > Deep subsurface > Rock core/Sediment | place: Rifle, Colorado... | reverse complement strand
CCTGCGTAGAGGGTGTTGAGTTGTGCGCGGGTGGAAGGACCGACGGCACCGTAGCCGGTGGTGGAAGGAGATCCGCTGGAGACAATGGCGTGTTGTGTTTGGAAGCGCTCTACGGCAGCTTGGGTGAGCGGGCCATAGTAGCCGGTGATCTCACCTTGGTAGATGGTTGGATCTTGGGCAAGCATCTGCTGGAGGGTGGTTACGTCGTCACCGCGGGATCCGAGACCAAGTGGTCGGGTGAGGGGTGGGTAGGTGGTGGTGGAGGTTGGTGTCGTTGGGGTGGTAGGGGTTGTTGGAGTAGTTGGTGTGGTCGGAGTTGTCGGTGTGCTCCCCCCTGTGGTGACGACGCTTCCGCCTGATGATCCTCCTCCGGTTGAGGGTGGTGTGGGGGGAGTTGGGGGGTTAACCACCACGGTATCCGTACCGGTGGTGAATGCAATGTGTACGGGGTCAGAGTAGATGCTCTGGTCGTCATAGGTAAAGATCGTGTAGTGGTAGGTGGTGCCTTGGGATGTGGTGGTGTCCGTGTAGGTGGTAGTGCCTGCGGGGAGTGTGGCAATGCGGGAGGTGGCATCAGGAGTGTCGAGGATGGTGTCGATTGTCCTGCGGTAGATGCGAATGGTTTGTGTGTATTCGTAGGTGGGGTTGGTCCAGGTGAGAATGACTGAGCCTGCGGTAGCAGAGAGGTTCTCTACTTTTGGTGGCTTGGGGAATCGTGCTGACGTGGTGAAGGTGGTGATCGATGAGGTGGTGGTGTTCCCTGCTGCATCACGGAGCGTTACCTGGTAGGCGTAGGTGGTGCGGCGAGCAAGGTTCTCAAGGGTGAAGGCGTGAGTGGTGCCTTGCGTACTTGAGGTGATGGTAGTGGTGAGGGTGGTTCCCGTGAGTCCGTAGCGGAGGGTTGTGGTCACGGACTCATTGGAGGTTACCGTGATGCGGGTGGCCGTGGCCGTGGTGTTGGAGACGACGCGTGATGAGATGGTGGGTGCGGTGGTGTCTGCTGTCGCAGTCACGGTGACCGTCACACTCTTGGTGGTAGTGCCTCCTGCTCCGGTACAGGAGAGTGTGTAGGTGGTCGTGGTCGTGGTCGTGGTCGTGGGTGAAAGTGTTTGTGATCCACTTGTGGCTTTGGTGCCTGTCCATGCATTACTTGCGGTACACGAAGTGGCATTGGTTGAGCTCCAGATCAAAGTGGTGGAGCTTCCAGTGGTGATAGATGTAGGGTTAGCAGAGAGTGTTGCGGTGGGGGTTGGGGTTGTAGCACTCTGCGTCGTTACATTCACAATCGTTGAGTACGCAGAGAGGTTACCTGCCGCATCAGTGGCACGTGTGCGGAAACGATACGTGGTGTTTGCGGTGAGTCCTGTGTTTGAGTAGGTGGCTCCGGTTGGTGTTGCTACTTGGGTGAAGGTGGTACAGGTTGCTCCGGTGCAGCGTTCGAGGCGGTAGGTGGTTACACCAATGTTGTCTGTTGACGCATTCCACGTGAGGTTGATCTGGGTGGTGGAGACTGCTTGTGCGGTGAGGGAGGTTGGGGTGGTGGGTGCGGTGGTGTCGGGGGTGGGGGTGTTTACCTTGTCGAGATAGATTTCGTAACTCCAGCCATCGAGTGTGGAGTTGTCGTAGTCGATCTGCCACCACCAGATCGTGGTGCCGGCAGCGTTGACTGATGCGAGGGGTCCGCCGATGATGGTGCCTTGGGTATTGAGGGCTTGGGTGCCGAGGAGTGTGCCGGCGGCGGTATTAGTGGGTGCGGTGCGGACGTTGAGATTTACACTTGCTTTGATGCGATCGTTGAGTGAGAACTTGGTTGAGGGGGTGATGACAGGTCCGCTCTGTGTGGTGGCAGAGACTGCCGTACTTTGGGCGGAGGTATTCCCCGCCGCATCATATGCTTGGACACGGTACGTGTACGTGGTGTTTGCGGTGAGTCCCGTGTTTGAATACGTGGTTCCGGGTGTGGTGGTGATCTGAGTACCATTGCGGTAGATGCGGTAGCCGGTCACTCCGACTGCATCGGTCGATGCAGTCCAGGAGAGGTTGATCTGGGTGGTGGAGGTTGGGGTTGCGGTGAGGGAGGTTGGGGTGGTGGGTGCGGTGGTGTCTGCTGTTCCTCCTCCGCCTTGTGAAGGGTCGACGAGTGCGTAGGCGTTGGGGCCTTGGGCATACCTCATGTCATCGAGATAGATCGAAGAATCAGGCCGATTGAGGTCGCCCCAGTACAAACCGATTTTCCATCGTGCAGAATTGTTTCCGTTGGGATCCTGTCCAATTGCATTTGAATCAGAGGCTGTGCGGCCGTTCATGGTCACTTTCTTCGCACCGTCGATCCACATTTCGATCACCCCCGTATCGTTGGTCTTTCTCAAGACGTGATAGACGACGTTCACCCACCGACCGGTGGGCATCGGTATGATTTTTTCCTCAGCAATAAAATCCTCGTCTATTCCTTTAACCGTATCTGCGCTTCTATACGCTCTGTTAACCTCATACACAGGACCAGCTTGCCCACCACCTATGAAAATATCATTCTCATTTTGGAAAGCGAAATGGTGCGCCGTACTTTTGTTGTCGACCAACCATTTACTGGGAAAATCGCTTGGGATCCAGATCTTGTACCCGATCCAGTGATCCTCATTGATCTCATATGCGTATTTATCTCCGAGTTCTGTCGGGTGAAACATTGCTCGATGTTTTGGGTTTAACGTCGTGTTCGTTAAACAGTTTCCATCTCCACCTTGAAGGATACGCAGCGCCTTATTGCTGCCACCTGTTGGATCCGCAAGCGACCACTTGCGCCCGCTAGTACAGAGTTGATCAATCCGTTTGATATTCGTGTTTCCGCCATAACTTGTGAGTACTTCTTCGCTTGGTTGAATGGTCTGAAACCCATCATTAAAATCAAGTTGCCAACCAAGCGTCGCCCCTCCCCCTGTCCCCACCGCAACCGTCACGCTCCTGTTCGTCGTCCCCCCTGCTCCGGTGCAGGAAAGTGTGTAGGTTGAGGTGATCGTGGGTGAAAGCGTTTGCGTTCCTGAGAGAGCTTTGGCACCAGTCCATGCACCACTGGCGGTGCAGGAGGTGGCGTTAGTTGATGACCAAGTGAGCGTAGTCGATTGTCCAGTGGTGATGGAGGTTGGGTTTGCGGAGAACGTGACGGTGGGGACTGGATTTTGAACGATGACTTTTTCCAGATACTGCTCTGCACTCCAGCCGTCAGGTGCGGTGGCATAGTCGATGTTCCACCACCAGAGGGTGGCTCCGGTAGCGTTGATCGTGGAGAGCGGTCCGCCGATGACGGTACCGGTTGCACCGAGTGCCTGGGTGCCGAGGACTGTGCCGGCAGTGGTGCCGTTGGTGGGTGCGGTGCGAACGTTGATGAGGTCGAGAGTTTTGACGCGGTCGCCTGTGGTGAATTTGATGGAGGGCTGACTTACTGATTGTGTGGTAGCGGAGACGGCCGTTCCCTGCGCAGAGGTATTCCCTGCCGCATCGTAGGCAGCTACCTTGTAGGTGTAGGTGGTTGCTGCAGTGAGTCCTGTGTTTGCGTAGGTGGTGCCCGTCGTGGTGATGAGAAGCGTGTTATTGCGGTAGATCTTGTAGCCCGTGACACCCCTGTTGTCCGTGGAGGCGTTCCAGGAGAGGTTGATCTGGGTGGTGGAGATGGGGGTTGCAGAAAGAGTGGTGGGGGTGGTGGGTGCGGTGGTGTCGGTGGTCCCTCCTCCGCCTTGTGTTGGATCGACGAGAGAGAAGGCGTTGGGGCCTTGGGCCATGCGCCAATTATCAAGGTAAATGGTCCAGTCATGCGGGCGATTCTCCACTCCCCAATATAAACCCATGTTCGTGTTGTCACCCTTTCCTTCCTGGTATGGCTTTACAGATGGAGACGTGTCTGTTTGTCCGGTGACATTCATTCCCTGAACACCGTTAATCCACACCTGCAAATAACCATTGGCATCTGTTCTCATTTCAAAATGTAAAATGACAGAATTCCATGCCCCTTTTTTAAGGTCTAATACTTTAGACTCAGTCACTTTAATTTCAGGATTATTAGTCTGTGTTATATACTGACGATTCCATTTCATCTGAACGGTCGTACCGTCTGAAGATAAAATTTCAGAAGATGGAGTTTCTCCATGAGGTGATCCTCGGTTTGTCTGATAATGAATAATTTGAGCACCATTATCTTTCAGCCATTTCGTCTCAAAATCGGAAGGAATATAGATGCGGTATCCAACCCAATACTCTACATTAGGTGAATAAGCTACATCTCCACTAGCGTTCTCAGGACCAACTAAAGCGCGATGTTTGCCGTCCGCAGCTACCAAGCATTCTGATCCGCCTTGCTGCAAAATTTTAAATGCGTATCCTCCTCCCCCGGCAGGATCTGGCACGCGTGACCATTTCCTGGATTCACACCCAGCTGGTGTCATCGGTGTGGCAAGATATTGAATATCACCGACACCGTTCTCAAAGGTGTTCTGGTAAATAAGCGTCGCCCCTCCCCCTGTACTCACGGTAACCGTCACACTCTTGGCTGCGGTACCGCCTGTTCCGGTGCAGGTGAGGGTGTAGGTGGTCGTGACGGACGGGGTGACGGTTTGTGTGCCACTTGTAGTCTTGGTGCCGGTCCATCCGTTACTTGCGGTGCAGGAGGTCGCATTGGTTGAGCTCCAGGATAGGGTGGTGGAGCTTCCTTGGGTGATGGATGTGGGGTTTGCGGAAAGTGTGATGGTGGGGGCGGAAGTTGATCCCTGTGTGCTTACATTCACAATACTTGAGTATGCAGAGAGGTTCCCTGCGGCATCCATGGCACGCACGCGGAAGCGGTAGGTGGTGTTGGTGGTGAGTCCTGTGTTTGAGTAGGTAGTGGTGGTGGGGGTTGCTACTTGGGTGAAGGTGGTGCAGGTTGCTCCGGTACAGCGTTCGAGGCGGTAGGTGGTGACGCCAATGTTGTCTGTGGACGCAGTCCACGCGAGGTTGATCTGGGAGGTGGAAGTTGGGGTTGCGGAAAGAGAGGTTGGGGTGGTGGGGGCGGTGGTGTCAGAGGTGGGAGTATTTACTTTGTTGAGGTAGATCTCGTAACTCCAGCCATCGAGTGCGGTGTCGTAGTTCACATTCCACCACCAGATGGTTTCTCCTGCTGCGTTTACTGAGGAGAGTGGTCCGCCGATGATGGTGCCCTGTGCGTCGAGTGGTTGGGTGCCTAAGAGTGTGCCGGCCTTGGTACCGATGGGTGCGGTGCGGACGTTGATCACCTCGGTTGCTTTGACGCGGTCGTTAGTGGAGAACTTGGTTGAGGGGGTAATGACAACCACACTCTGCGTCGTCGCACTCACTCCTGCCGTCTGGGCACTACTGTTCCCTGCCGCATCATATGCTTGGACACGGTACGTGTAGGTGGTGTTCGCGGTAAGTCCTGTGTTTGAATACGTGGTTCCGGTTGTGGTGGTGATCTGAGTACCATTGCGGTAGATGCGGTAGCCGGTCACTCCGACTGCATCGGTCGATGCAGTCCAGGAGAGGTTGATCTGGGTGGTGGAGATGGGTTGTGCAGTGAGGTTTGAGGGAGTTGAGGGTGCGGTGGTGTCGGGGGTGCCTCCTCCACAAACATACGTACTCCCTACTCCAACATTCGACTGCGTAAGCGGTGGGCAAGCGATGTTCGCTCCCTTGCTCGGAAAGGCTGATGATTCCCAGATGCCGTTATTTTTTACTAGCTTCGGATCACTGATCTGCATACCGGTACTTGGCACGTCACCCAACTTCCCAGACCCAGTAACCCATCCGATATTCCCCTGCCACGTTAGATTTTTCGCTGCGACTATATATACCAGCTTGTCGATAGTATTGTGGATTATGTTGTCTTTGAACAGTATGTTAGACGGCGCAATATCGCCAGCTGTATATCCTCGCCCGAGGAGCAAACTGTTTGTGCCGGAAAAAACAATAGTGTTGTTAGATACTGTTATGTTGACGACGGGGTCATGAGTGATCCCATCAGCAGAGCCTATAGTGACCGGGGCGGTGCCTGCATCTCCAGCTCCATCAAAGTAGTTGTTTTTAATAACATGGTCTTCACCGTGCATGGTTATACCTTTTACGCCAAAAAACCAATTGTCTGAAACCGTACTACCATCCCCTTTGCGGAGCGAGACCTTATCGTTCACATTTCGGAGTGTATTGTGCTGAAAAGTATTTCCGCCGGTTTTAAATGAGACGAGTTCTGACTGATTGCCTACATTTTCCCAGAGATTGTGTTCTACGACGGTGTCATAGTTGGTGCCTGCCGGCGAACCAGTGCCCACCTGAATATGTTCCCCTTCACCATTGTTTTCGGGCGCATTATCGATCTTGTCGGTAAAGTAATTGTAGCTGATGGTGTTGTACGCGTTGCTGCCCGAACTCGGCTTCATTATCCGTATGCCTTGACACGGAAAATCAATGAAATTATTGCGGGTGATGAGGTTATGAGTTGAGCCGTTCATCAATATAAAGGCACCACTGCCCTCTGGTGGACACAGCGCACGCGTTACGCCAACCTCAATAAGCTCATTATTCTTAAATGTACTATAACTGGATGTATCAAACTCTATAACATCCTTTGCATTGATATTATTCCACTTGAAACCGTCCACCACGAGATAATTCTTCTTGAGGATAAGGTGCGAACTGTTCCCTGTAAACGTCACTCCGCCACGTGTCGCTGCTCTAAGAGTTATGGGTGCTTGAGCGGTTCCATGTTGCGCGGGATCAAAAACAATATCGCAGTTTGTGTATGTCCCATTCTGCACCACAACCGTATCTCCTGCCCTCGCCGCCGCGAGCGCCGTATTAATTGCGCCGCACGAATTTACAGTAGTATTTGATCCCCCTACTTGCGCAAAAGAGAGGAGTGGAAGCGTGGTGGCGAAAATGGCCAGCACGGCGAGCGCACGGCGGGAAAATGTTTTCATAACGAAACGAGAATATCTTAAATTTATTATCTCCTAATTCTACCCTGTGTCGTTCCTCAAGGAAAGCATGCTTGTCCCCAGTTAATCAATCGCGAAAACGATATTCCGCCAACCACATCGAAAAACCCGTTACACGGCGGCTCACCGGAAGAACCTAAACGATTCTGATAATCCTCTCTACCCTTTCTGGCTCACATCGTCACGCTCGGATTCGAGGCGCACCACGCTACCATCTGCGTTGGTGCGGTACACATACTCGCGACCGAACACCTGCGCGATCACCCGGTATCCCGGCGTGATCACCTGTGCACACATCTCGCCTTCGGAAGGAAGCCCTAAACAAGCATCAGGCCACTCGGTCGGCTCGGCGCTTGCAATGACGATCTCTTCCATCGTGGATCCGGCACGAACGGCAAGTGCATTGCGCACTGCGGTGGCCGCCGGAAGCTCCATGATGCCACTCGGGTTCCCGCCCGTAATCTCCTCTTGCGCTGGAGTGATCGTATCGCGCATCACCCACCATGTGGTCACACCCAAAAGTACCACGATCACGCCGACAACCCACAACGCCATATTTTTACTGTTTTGTTCCATACTACATATGTATTATATTTCCTAGCGAGTCCCCAGACGAAAACAAGTTTTCGTCTGGGGCGAGCGACGGAAATTCAAGCGATTCACGTTCCGTGGCATCGCTTACTTTTTTTATAATGGAAAAATCTACTTCGGTTCATCTAAGTCTATCACGCACGCAAAAAACACCTACTTTTTCTGAAGACGGCTAAGGCGGCTGCGTATTACAAAGAACCAAAGATATGCCCCCGCAAGCAGGATAACGTTGGGAATGAATATCCACGGCGACGACCATGGCACCCCATCCACCATGAAACCTGAAGCAGGCCAGAGGAATGGCGTAGGAAAGAAATCGTACGAATGCGTGGGAATATCCACGAGAATGTGGAGCATCCATGCCAGGCTCTCCCACACAGGTCTCTTTACATAGAGCCATAGGAGACCGAAAATTCCCATGAACACAATGAGGCTGTGCGTTATGTTGTAGAGCGCATGCACATACTGCGGAATGCTCGCGGGGTCAGGTGGCTCAAGAGAAAAATCAGGGAGCGTCGTAAATCCAAACACCATAAGAACAAAAAGTACGCCGAACGAAAGGAGGTCGGGGGCAACACCAAAAGCGCAGGCCGTAATGAAACTGCGGCGATTCTTTCGGCCGAACGCTACCCCACCCCACAATCCATGAGAGAAAACATCCATACAAAAAGTATAGCATGGGATTCATGTGGGCCATTTCATGAGACCAGATACATGTCCAACGCTGGTTCCCCTAACAAAACGCCCCGCGGGTTAGCGCGGGGCGAAACAAAAAAAACAATTACAGTTTGACTGATTTCATAACGTCTTCCACGCGTCGAATCGCTTCACTGTAGTAGCGAGCCATTTTTGACCGATGGTCTGCCCACATTGAAGCGCCATCCCCGCGTGCCACCCACCAAGGATTGAATGCAACGATGGCATTCAGCGAGTCAATAGCCGCAGTCATGTTTTCCTCGCCACCCTTGGACATCATGTCTTTGAAGTCAGCAGACAAGACCACAAGGGCATCCCGAGCCACAATCGCGGCACCCTGAGCGTAATACACTTCATCGTCGAGCTTCTCCCATTCGACATCTCGGTTTCTTTGAATAAGTCGTCCGTACGGCTCTCCCAGGACATTATCCTTAATCACTGCCAAGATGTCATAGAGATCTGCGGTGGTTACGTTAACGCGCGCCACGCCATCCTTCTTCGAAAGTGACGTTTCGTACTTCTTAACCAGCGCAATGCCTTCCTCGTAGTACGACTCGGCGTTAAGCCAGTCGTAGGCGCCCCACTCGGTCTCATCAAAAGCGAAATGCTTCTGTCGGGCTTCTTTGAGGTCATGATTCTCCTCATCTCCCAACCCAAACTTTGAGACCTTCTGTGAGAGCACTTGCGAGAGCTCCCGAGCTGCGTGAATGACACCCACTTGCCGATTAAGGCGATTATCAAGAAATTGCAGGCAACAAAGATCGTTTGGCGCCCACCCAAATAGTGAATCGAGTTCGCGCTCTAGTTGTGCATACGACGACCCCATGAGCAGTGCTCCGCGCTTCTCGAGGCTCCACGTACCAATATCCGGAGCAAGAAACGCACTATCGATCTCGTTCTTCGGATAGAGTGCTTGGTCGATAAAGACCAAACCACCGGCGATCGCCGCAAAGATCCCCACAGGCGCAAAGATATAGAACACGACCACGAGTAGGACTTTCGGCAAGATTCTCTTCACTTCGGAGATCTGCCGATTTGCCATTCTCGTATAGAGTCGTGCCGGTAGAAACCCGGTAATCACATCAGCGACTCGAACAACACCGCGCACAAACGCCGAAACGATTGATGTCTTCATTACTCCCTCCTTAGGGCCAGTAGGTCATGTTATGGAACAGAATAGTACTATTGCTATTACACACTATAAAAAATAATTTGTCAAGCAAAAAAGAGGCACGGACAAATGTCCGTGCCTTGGTGATAACGCCGGAGCGCTATGCCTCTGCAGGTTGCGCACCCCCTTTCGCCGTAGTCGTTCTTTTGAGCTTCTCGTACTCGCGACGGACACGAAAAACGACGTACACGATAACAACGACGAGACCAATGTCGATCAGAATGGACGAGGGAAACAATATGCCCAGACCGAGAATAATTGATTTCCATCCCAGCCATCCGACGACTTTCTGGTAATCCTTCCCTTCGGCGAACAAATCCTCGCCACCCAAAACGTACTTCTCGATGCCAGCCTTGATCGCCGGATTGCTCCGGGCCAGATTGACCATGATACCGAAAAAGATGATGGCCAGCCCCACTACGACTTGCGCCCACAGTGTCATGTGTTGATCCTCCGTTGGTTGAGAAAATGTACTACTCAAGCAATATTATAGCATATAAATATCCAAGAAGCAAGCCGGTGTGGTCAAAAAGAAAACGCGATCGGGCCGAAGCGCGATCGCGTTTGAAATACAACAACCAAAGAACAATAGTCGGTGGAGGTGATTCGTATCCATGTATCACCTCCCCTCACCGCTTCATCATGCGGTATTCGTAGTACAGGCTTATCATCTTCTCTGCCCACTTACGTCGCGGTGTCCCCCAGGTTTTATACGCCTGAAAGAATTCGTCTTTGTCGTGTCGATAAAAACGAACGACATGATGTCCACCGCCGATGATCGTGAGCAAGTGCCACAATACCTCGACACTCGATGCCGGAAGATCGGAGTTCGGGTGGTACAGGTGATGCTTCACGAGCGGAGGTACTGACCCCAGCTCGCCCGCACGCACCCGATGCACCAGCCGATCAAGTTCGATGTACTCCTCGGGAAGCCTTTCTTTTACCGACGAGATGACACCCTTCTGCCGTGCACTGTTAAGAGAACAGTAATCGACATCGGGATGTGTCTCATCCAAGACTTCCATGAGATATCCATCGCGCAAGATCTCCAGACGCTCTATGTGCCGTTCCCACCACGAAAGATCAGCCTGGATCACACCCTCCTCTTCTAAGAGCGGGAGAATGCCAGGATCGCTCACGCCACGATATGCTCCCCCACTCCAGTTGAGCGAAGGATCTCTCGCAACGATCTGTTCACCCGAGACCGGCAGATCCCGTAAAACGAAGATGCCACCGAATGACCTCGTGTAGAAGCTGCGCACGTCAGTAAAGATCATGTGCGGGACCACCACGCTTTTGAAACGCATGTCCCCGATATCACTGTTGCTTTCTTCGAGCGCCTTTAGTACCTCCCGCTCTTTTCTGTCGGCAATGTTACTCCCCGACAAAAACTGCTGCACGAGCTGTTTTTGATGAGCCGCTTTTTCCATGACCCGCGAGGGGGTCAGGAATTTGACGACGATCTCACTTACCATGCATAGATCACCCGGATCCACATAGAGATCGACATCCTGGTCGATATCCGCCCACACCCCTTCGCTCTTGGTCAATTCCGCAAGTTGGGGGCGATTCTGATCGTAGACTTGCTGCATGAGCTGCCAGTCGTACGAATGGTACGGGAAATAGATCGGGCACCGCGTTTGATCTGGCGTCAGAATGATCGCGAGCGGATTCGCTTCGCCGTGGGAGAGATAATGAGAATTATCTCGCTCCGCGGCGATCTCAGGGCTCCATCCGACGGCATCGATGTTGAATGTGTCGAGTGCCGTCTTCTGCAAACCCATGTCCGCAAGACAATCGTTGTACCGCCGAACGAGTTCCGGCGAGTCGATCATGATCAGCCCTTTGCCGAAAAGTCCCGTTTCCACCAGTTCGTTCATAAGACCTCCTTTTTTGTTTGCAGACGGACGCACGCGTGCGTCCGTCTGACGCTTCACTTACGCTTGTTTACGGGTTGCATCCAGAATGGCTTCGCGGATGCGGTGATCTTCCACGCCGGCTTCAACCCTGCGGCTGAAGTCAGCGTCTGCGATACGCGCCATGTTGTCCAGATACCGATTTGCTTCCTGCAGTCGGATTTCAAAAAAACTGAGTCCTTTCATGTTGGCGCGCCGTAGCTCCAGGATCATTGCCATCATCCGATCATACGGCTGGCGAACGAACGTTTCCGGATTCTCGAACCATTCATCAGGAAGGTCGAAGTCCATGATCCGCAAGTTCACCGCTGATTGAATGTTCCGCACGTCTCGTGAAGAGAAGAGCGGAAATGCTTTTTGCACACGAGCATACAGCTCGGCGAAAAACATATGGTGGTTCGGATCGTGCTTCCCCACCGCTTCGTCATACAACGTCTTGATGCGGCCTTCCTGTGGCACCATGAGATCAGTGCTGACCTCCCCCATGGTCCGTATTGCCTTCTGGTCGTCGCCATACTGGTACCCATCCGGGTCCCGCATACCGACAAACCCGCTCTCCGATTTTTCGATCTTCGACCACCAGAGGTGGTCTTGGTCGAGAAAATCGTTCACTGACCTTGCGCCAGCGATCGCAAATCGTGCTTGAATGCGAGAGAGTACTGCCTTGTCGAGCTGTTCCGGCAGATTGGTGAAGATACCGATTGCGGCATTGCCGTGATTCACGGCATATGCACCTTCGGTGTATCGCAAGAACACGCCAATAGCGGCGCGAACGCCTTCACTTACCCCCTGCCGCGTCCGTTCCTCCAAGATATTCTCGGCATCGTCGATCGGGGCAAAAAGGATCCGTGACGGATCCTGCATCGGTCGCATCCACTGCACCATGTTCTTCGCCGAGTTCCCTTGATAGGAATCGATGATGTTATCCGGCAGTGGGTGGAAGTGGAAGGGAATCCCCAGTGCATCGCAACGATCTTTGAGTGCTGTAGCGATCGCCGCGATGATCATGCTCTTGCCTGTACCCGGAACACCGTACCCCATATAGACCGGGGTAATACCGCCGAGCTCCTGGAACGGGTTTTTCTTCGCCTCGAAATTGAAGCAGAGTCGCCGCTTCGCATCCATTATGGCAAAGTGCTTCCCGTCGCGGTTGCCGACGATCTCGTCGAACGAAACGCGATTGAACTCCACACTCACCACGTGCGAGAGATCCACGAGGTCGAACCCTTCGAGGTTAAAATCAGTCCCTTCAAGCTGATACGCGTTGTTCGAGAACAACTCGCGAAACTTGAAAGACTCCTCGCGGGTCTTCACCTCGTCCACCATCATCTCGAAATACATGGTGGCCACCTGTAGCGCCGCAGCATCCGTGGCGACGCTCGGGTGGGACAAATTGTCCGCCAAGTAAAACACCAGGCACTGGAGGGCCGGTATCGGCTGATCGAAACACGTCAAAACATGAACATGTTCGGTCCCTGCCGATGTCACCTCGACTGCTTTGTGCTGAACAAGCGACCATGATGCATACCGGGAAGCCGCAAACACCGCGACAGCCGATGCGGTACGCATCTTCTCGTTGTATTCAGCACGCTGCGCGTCCGCCAGGTGCTGCGGATCCCCAATTGAATCCAGACCGGACTCCTTACGGAACACCGTCGACATATGGAACCCTACCTGCAGTGCTCGTCGCACCGTAAGCAGAATATGATGCCGAGCATCGCTTAAGATGGGATCATCAGCGGAGATCGCGCGCAGGATATCTCCCAAGCGCAACTCCTCTTCCTTTGGCTCGCTCACAGAGACCAGGTACGAGCCCGCAAGGGCGCCCTGTTTCTCTGCCGGCTTCACCCGTTTCCACGAGACCGCCGTTGCGAGTATGTTTGCGTTCTTCAGATGCTCAAGCAGATCCTTTTCTCGGATCGGCAGATGCGGAGCAGTTGTTTTCTGACTCATAAGAGACCTCCATTGTTGTCGAATGTTACGATATCATGGTTCAGATGCTTCGCATCCTCGCTTGAGATAGACTGCGCAATACGATGCGGAACCAGAAGGATCTGGCGTACCCGCGTCGCTTTTCGTTCTGCACAACGCTCGTCAAGATCGTTGACCTGAAACACTTCAAATCGACGATCGATGCCGAGCTCTTTTGCTACTGCTCCTGTTTCATGTTGCCCCGACGATTGAATATCCTCGTGCGTGATTTGCATCGCGAACGAGAATGCACCCCGGTGGTGCTCCGGCTGATTCTCCAAGAGTTCCAAGATGCCATCGTTCTCACACGTCAGGCCGGGAATGAATACTGGCCCGATGGTGATGCGATGGATGTACTTCGGATGTATATCAATCAATGCGGAGTCGATCGTGTGCGCCAAGTCGCTCATGAGCGGCATGGCATTCGTCTCCTCAGAAAGGACCTTCGCCACCTTCCTCATGTATGTCGATTCCCTATGGAATGCTTCGGCGCCACTATATTCGAAGAACATAGTGTACACACAGGGAAGATTCTTCACTCCGTCAAAAGAGATCCATGCGATCACATACTCCGTACTTCCTTCGGCCGGCGCTTGTAGGCGCACGACCTCAAATGGCAGGAACGGCTGTGCCGCTCCGTGCAGCTCGTCGAAGTACTGGCGCAACGCCAGATCATGCAACAGATGTTCGCTTGCGGCGCCCTGTTTAAAGAGCGTATCAAGTACCACCTTGCGCAAGTCTCGTTGGTTAAGCGTCCCGTCGTGCGGCCCGTGCTCAAGATCGTGTTCCAGAACCCCAAAATGATAGCTCCCGGGAAATCCTGAGTACTGAGCATCGATATCGACGGTGGCGGATGCGTCAAACAAATACCTGAGCTCGATCAGATGGAGCGCATGCGCGACCCGATCCACGTACCCCTGAAGCATTTCTTTTGCCATGGGGAGCGTGTCCTCCTGAGCTCCATACATTCGGTACGCAGCAAGTGCGGCCCGAATGCACGAAAAGTATCCGTCGTAGCGCCGCCCTTGTTTTAAGGGATGCATTTCCTCAAGAGTCTCCTGGATGCTCATTTCTCACCTCCAAAAAAAGAACGGGAAGACGTAATAGCCTTCCCGTTCGGGTTAGTGGAAGGGTTGCATCAGAACACGACGTCGTCTTCTGTTACCTCCCCCGACATTTCAAGTTTTTCCGCCATCACCGCAAGACGCGATGCACTGAGGTCAACCCCGGCCGCTTCGTACTGCTGCCGGAGTGCTGCATCAAGTTCCGCATAACGCTTCTCTTCCTGTGCAACCCCCTGCTCGGTCGACTGCCGCAAATTTTCCAAGTGCTGCTTCATTTCCGCATACCGCTGTACCGCATCATTGCGTGCCCGCCGAGAAGCTACTGAGCCTTGTCCGGCCATGGAAGCTGCCCGGAGGAGTACCTTGTCAGTCGTCTTATCCAACGCCTCGAACGCAACTTCCTGTGCAGTGTTCTTTAACATCTGCACAATGTTGCTGCCGACAACTCGTGCCGTCTTTTCAGCATTCACCACCTTGATGGACATGATCTTCGCAGTATCACGCTGAAGCGTCATGCCATCGAGCGTTTGCTTGTTGGTGGCGATCGACTGATCGAGCGACATGAACTCCATAGCGAACTCTTGCTCCTTGGATACCAGCGTGCGCATTTCGGCTTCCATGCCGGCGATCTTCACTTCAAGATCGCCATACTCGGGAGATGCCTTGTCGAGCGTTTGGCTGAGCGTTTGACGGTCAATGTCGAGCTTGGAAGCGAGGCTCCTGATGGCCTCTTCTGCTTCTTTGCGCGCGTGAGATACCTGGCCTTTCTTGACCACCGCTGACTGATACGCCTTCTCGGTGATGGCAAGGAGCCGCGAGCTTTCTTCAATCATAGTCGCAAACGCCTGGATAGCGTTATCGGAGAGTTTGCGGACCAGTTTGAAGGTTTCTGCGAGGCTTGCCGTGCGTATACGCTCACGCTTGTTGATGTCAACCTGCGCGACCGCCTCGACGATGCCCTGCTTGGTCGCCACAATCCGATCCTTCGCGTGTGCGATCTTCTCGGGTGCTTCGTTGATGACCGCTTGCGCATCATCGATCTTCTGCACTGCGGCAGCGATCTTGTCCGCCTTGTCGAACCACCAGAGACGTGCTTCGGCCGCCGCCTTTTCCTGCTGTGCAGACTCGAGATTTACTCGTGCCTGCGCCAGGCCGTTTTCGACCTGTTGCAGTTCGGCATTCGCCGATGCATGTAGCCCTTCCGCCTTGTTGATGAGCGCAACATCTTCTTCTGTCGGCTCACTCGCGACCTCAGCCTGAATGCCGAGGTCATCGTACACGGCCAAAAGGCTGTACGCGAGTTCGCCGGGATCCTTGCTGCGCTGATCGATCATGAGTTTGATCTGGACGCTTTCGGCTTCGAGGATGTTTTTCTGCTCCGCGCGCACCTCATCATCCGTGATCTTACCCAAATTGCGGAAGCGTTCGGCGATTTCCTGCTGCTTCTTCTCTAGATCGCCGATCGTCGTGCGCTGGATCTCCTCCAGTTTGTTCTGCACTTCTTTTGCCTTCACCTCGATGCTCACTGCGTGAGCGACCGGAGTAATAGACGTTTGCAGCTCTTGAGCCATGGCTTGCGACATGAGGTTCTCCTTGTGTGATGTCGTGGGTTTAAACTACCTATTCATAGTGTCAAGTACCAGTGTGAGAAAACCCCCTTAAGGAGGTTTTCGCTGGTCAGTACACTACCAAATTTATCCGACTTTGTCAAGCTCCACCCTCCCCTACTTCTCCAGGTCGAGAATGTCGTCGATGCGGATCTGTTTTACGAATTCGGGCACGTGCGAGACGAGCATCATGGCGCCCTCGTACTGATCAAGCGCTTTGGCGATCACCGGCAAATGACGGAAGTTGATGTGGTTCGTCGGCTCATCCAAAACGAGGAGTCCCGGGCGCTCGAGCACGAGCCGCGCAAATGCAACAAGCCCTTTCTGCCCTTCAGAGAGTTTGCCGATCTTGGTGTGCATCACCGATCCGGTAATGAGAAATCCTGCGGCGATCGAACGCATCGCCTGTTCGTTCGGATCACCCATCGCTGAGATGAGCGAGTCGTATACGGTGTCATCAAAATTAAGCGTCGAGAAGTCCTGACGGTAGTACCCCACCTTCACTCCCGGTGCGATCACCGCGCCCTTGGAGACCCCTTTTGCCATTGCCTCAAGGAGCGTCGACTTGCCGATACCGTTCGGTCCCACCAGGAGCAGGTGTTTGTTCTTGCGGAGTGTCACGTTCGCGGAGCGTGTCTCTGGCTTATGATTTTTCATGGTAGAGACCGACGTGATCGTGAGTACGTCTCCCGAGAGCTGATCTTGTGCGGGAATGGTGAATGGGCGGATCGTTTTGTCTTCACGACGAATATCCACTTTTTCTTCTTCCATCTCGGCTGCCTTGTCACGCATGCGCTTGGCGACCATACGCATCTGTCCTCCTTTCATTGCAAAAAAGTTTGCTTTGTCTTTGTTCGCCTGGATCTCTTTGGCAAGCTGTGCGTTCTTGCGATTCTCGCGCTCAATACGCGCCGTGATCTCTTTGACCACATCAAAGTAATTACCCGAGTACTGTTCCACCTTGCGCGTGCGCACATCAAGATAAAGCACGCCATCGGTGAACGCATTCAGGAAGTCCGCTTCGTGAGAAATAACGATGCAGGTTTTTTTGTAGTCAATCAAGAAATCCGTAAGGTGTGCAATGCCCGCTTTATCGAGATTGTTCGTCGGCTCATCAAGAAGCAAAATATCGGGATCCTGGATCAATGCCGAAGCAAGGAGAAGGCGCGCCTGCTGACCACCCGAGAAACTACGCACCACACGGTCGTGCACATTCTTGTGTCCCGTGAGGTTCACCACCTCAAGCACGTCCTCGATCCGCGGATCAATGTCGTACACTTTTTTTGAAAAACATTTCTGGAAAAAATCACGCACCGTGAGATCAAGTTCCTCGCGCGGAATGACCTGGCGTGCCGTCGCGATCGTAAGCCCCTTCGTAATATATATATCGCCCGACTCAGGCTTGTGCGCGCCGGTAATGAGGCCGAAGATCGTCGACTTGCCGGCGCCGTTCTGTCCCATGATCGTGATCTTGGTTCCACGGCGCACGGAAAAATCTACCTCGGAGAGGATCGGGTGATTGTGTCCATGTTCAAATGACACTTCTTCAAATCTAAGAATGATATCGTTGCTTGCCATTGTGGTTATAGGGTATCGGTAAGAGCCGTCGGGTGTTGCGCGCTCCACGTAGAGAGCGTGACTGCCATTGATGCGGCGGCGTTGAGCGACTCGCATCGCGGGTGCATCGGGATCGAGATAAGCACATCGCAGAGCTCGCGCGTCTTCTCGCGAATACCGCGCGCTTCATTACCGAGCACAAAGACCGTCGGCACCGTGAATGCTTCTTTGGTGAGCGGGTTTGACCCCTCGCCCGCCAAGCCGTATACCCAGAAGCCACGCTCTTTGAGATCACGGAGCGTGTGGTTCGTATTGCCGATTGCAACGAGTGGCACGCGAAATGCCATACCCGCAGAAACCTTCACCACCGCACCGGTCACCGGCGCTTGATCGTGCTCGGGAATGAGCACGCCCGCAATACCGAATGCCGCCGCAGAACGGATCACGGCGCCCACGTTGTGCGGATCCTGCAGTTCGTTCAAGAGCACGAGCGCAGTGTCGGGCGAAGCGACGAGCCCTTCGACGAATTCGTCGTAGGGTACCATGAGCTCCTTTTGCGAGATCACCGCCACGACACCTTGGTGTGATGCCCCACCCGCTTCTTGGGGCACGCTCCCCGCGCCAAGGATCGCTTCATGCACGCCACTCTCTTTTACGAGCGTGCGAAGTGCCGGATCATCCATCTGTGGCGCAAGAAAAACCTTCTTGACCGCCTTGGGACGATTTTTGAGCGCCTCAGTAAGCGCGTGTTTTCCGTAAATGTAGATCTTGTCTTGTACCATATAGAGTAGAGCCCCCATCCTACCAGAAGTTGCCCCGATACGAAACGGTGCAGAGGAACCTCTATTTCTTGTCCGCAAAAAGCGCGACTTTCTTTTCACGAGGCCAGCTCTTTATCTCTGCTTCGCGTTTAAGTGCAGTGCTTCGGTCTTTGCATTCTTCGGTATAGAGGATCCTCACCGCTTTCCGCGACCGCGTATAGTGGCCGCCTTTACCGTCTCGGTGCTCTTTAAACCGGCGTTCTACATCGGTCGTAATACCGGTGTAGAGTGTCCCGTCACTCATTTCAAGGAGATACACCTGATACATACATCGCAGTGTATCAAACATCCCCTAAGCATCAAAAAACCGCCGAGCATTCGCCGGGCGGTTTTTTGATCTGCGCTAAAGTTTTACCTTATGCGCGTGCTACGTTCGTAGCGGCCGGGCCTTTCTGTCCTTCAACGACATCGAAGGTGACGGCATCGCCCTCCCTAAGATCGTCAAAAGAAGCGCCCTGCACATCCTTTGAATGGAAGAAGAGGTCCTTCGTCTCGCCTTCGCGAGCGATAAAACCAAATCCGCGATCCGTAAGGGTTTTGATTGTTCCTTTCATGTGACTGCTTCTCTAATTTATTATACAAAACGCATCCCAACATCGATTGCTCTTTTTTGCGACACGTTATTCGAAACTCGACTTGTCTCTGTATACCTTCTATTATAGCACACCTCAATATTTTTTGCAAGCTATTCCCATACGCCCATATGCCCATATGCCGCCTCATCCTACCGCCCAAACCCTACCTCTGCCGTTCATCAGAAACGATCGTGCCGTCTTTGAGTGTGATCACGCGGTGCGCCATGTTGGCATACTCTTCTTCGTGCGTCACCATGATGATGGTCTGACCTTCACGGTGAAGCTCAAGGAATGATTCAATGACCAAACGTGCGCTTGCAGAATCCAAGTTCGCGGTCGGTTCATCGGCAAAGAGAATACGCGGTGCGTGCGCGATCGCACGGGCAATCGATACGCGTTGTTGTTGTCCGCCGGAAAGCTGGCTTGGTAAATTCTGTTCACGATCGCCGAGCCCCGTACGCGAGAGCGCTTCGCGTGCTTGCTTCTCCGCTTCGGGCAACGTCATCCCTTGCATAAGCATCGGGAGCGCCACATTCTCAAGCGCGGTGAGTTCCGGCAAGAGCGCATAATCCTGAAACACGTATCCCAGATTATGCAGACGAAACGCGGTCTTCTCGACCTCGGAAAGTCCGCTGGTCTCGATCTCCCCCAAATGAATCGTGCCTTCGGTTGGATCATCCAACAGGGAAAGTTGATAGAGGAGCGTTGACTTCCCTGCGCCCGATGGCCCCACGATCGCAACGAATTCTCCCTCATCGATCGTGAAGGTAAGTTCGCGCAACACAGTGAGCTCAAGTTCACCGCTGCCGTACCTTTTTACTAATTTATTAACGCTGATCATAATTTTAAAATCATTGCCTCCCCAGGATCGAATCGAGCGTATTCTTGCGCACGATGATCTTGGCGGGAATGTATCCGGCGGCAAGCGTCACGATCATGAGGATCCCCACACGGAGCATCGCCCCCACCGGCGTTGCCACCAAGATCCCGTCCGAGAACGGAAAGTTAATCGGATACGCATTGAAGTACGGTTTGAGCACAAAGAACGTGAGCACGAGTCCGATGATCGATCCGGCAACACCGTAGAAGATCGCCTGAAACACATACGAGCTCTCGATCGCGAGCGGACTGATGCCAATGCCTTTCATGATACCGATGAACTTGCGCTTGGTGACCGCGTTGATGAAGATGACGATAAAGATCGTGATAGCCGCCACCACGAGCGCGATCGATGAGAGCGCATTCCCCAAAATGCCCATCGTTGTTTCAATGTCACGCAAGAACGATGGGATGGCCTCGTCGGTCGTTTGCACGAGCGCGGCACTCGAGCCCATGAATCCTTCGATCTCGTCGACCAGTGCCGGTGCATACGCGTAGTCCATCTTCACCGCAATCTCTTGGTACTGCTCTTTGTTGATCGGAATCAGCCGTTTCAATTCACGATCCGTAATGAACATACGCGTTGAGACCTCGTCCACCTTGCTCTTCACAACCCCCTTCACGATAAAATCCTTGCTCACGGTGGTACCGCCCGCACTCGTGATCGTTACGCGCACGCGCTTCCCCACATCCACATCATTCAAAAGATCGAGGCCGGGGATGTACACATCAGCAAACGATGAGTACTTTTTGATTAGGTTCGATCCAATGAGAATGTATCCTTCCTCTCCCTCCACGAGCCCCTCGCCACGCATCACGAACCGCGAAAACCCGGTGACCGCTTCTTCGTCAGAAGGATCGATGCCCACAATACGCGCGCCCACTTTGTTGGGACGCTCATACTTCTCGGGCAGATCACTCAGTGTTCCCAATACCTGTCCGCCCACGCGATACCGCGCCGAGACCGCCTCCACCCGTGGGTGGTCTCTTAGAAACGCCGCGAGCTCGGAAGAATTCTCAATGTAGTCACGCTGAGGTGCCGGGGTAACGATCACCTCGCCGGAATATGATTCACGAAACTGAATGAATGACCCGCTGATGAGCCCGAGCAAGAGTCCCGACACCACCACGAGGTTGAGGAACGTAAGCACCATAATGAAGATGATGAGCGACGTCGTTCCCTTGCCCGCGCGCCTAAGCTGCCGCACAGCAAGAAACCATCCCACCGAAATAGCGCGCGCAAACTCTTTCCATTGAGATACAGTAACTTTCATCGTGGTCCCATTGTATACCCACCCAGATGAAGAAACAAAAAGCCCGCGCGTACGCGCGGGCAAACTCCAACATTTGTGCTACCTATGGTTTTGCGCGCCGTTCCTGCAGATTCTTGAGTGCCTTCTTTGCCCCCAGCACTTTCTTTGTACGTCGCACTTTCTTCGGCTTCGTGAACGGCCACGGCTCCATCTCACTGGCTCCTTCGCGCTGACGAAACACCAGAAATTTGAACTCATATTCTCTGGTATTGCGCTCCATCTTCGCAATAAATGCGTACGGCACCTCGATCACGTCGTACCGCTTGCCATCGGTACACGGCCGTTGGAGGTGGATCATGTCCTCCGTTGCACCACATGTCTTCGCGAGATCAGCCATCACATTCTCGTTCGTCGCACCATCCTTGGGCGAAAGGAAATACTGACTATCCGCATCTTTTTTCATTGCACATTACCTCTCTTGTACACTCAAAAACCAGTCCACACCGTACCACAGAATTCTTAGGATGTAAAAACGGGCGCTTCTTGCGAAGCGCCCGTACTATTACCACTACCCGCGAAGGATCTCATTGATGGCCGTCGCCGCGTCGGTTTTTTCATCCCGATACTTCACGATCTGCGGGCAGGTAAGCCCGTTCTTCGGATGCACACCCATCATGACCACAGCGTTTTCGGGAACCTCGCCATAGAGGATATTCCCGCCGTTGGTACGGTCAACGATCGGTGTGTTCTTGCCGATGAAAACCCCCATCGAGAGCACGGCCCGCCTTCGTACGATCACCCCCTCCACCACCTCGGAACGGGCGCCGATAAAGGCACCATCCTCGATGATCGTCGGGTTGGCTTGAAGCGGTTCGAGAACACCGCCGATACCCACGCCGCCAGAAAGATGCACGTTCTTGCCGATCTGTGCACAGGAGCCGACCGTGGCCCACGTGTCAACCATCGTGCCGTCATCGACGTACCCACCAATGTTGACGAGCGATGGCATGAGCACGACATTGCGCCCGATGTAAGCACCAAAACGCACGGCGCACGGCGGGACCGCCCGAAATCCCGCCTTCTCAAAATCGGGCGTGTCCCAATAGGAGAACTTCGACGGCACCTTGTCGTACCAGAACGACGCCTCTCCCGGTCCGCCAGAAATGATCTCGTTCTTGTTGAGCTTGAATGAAAGGAGGATCGCCTGCTTGAGCCATTGGTTGACCCGCCAGCCGCGGTCAGCGTTTTCGTCCGGCTCAGCGATACGATAGACCCCGCGGTCAAGCAGCTCGATCGTACCCATGATTTCACCGCCTGTGTAGTGAGAGATCTCATCGGGATTGTTCGAGAGCCATTCCACTGCTTCTTTGGCCAATCCATCATCCTGACGAATGTCGACCTCCACCCGGCCGCCCGGTTTACGGAGAAAATCGATCGTCGAATGCCCTGTTTCGTTCCAAAGCGGCGCAAAAAACTTTTGCGCTACTTCGTGTTCCGCATAGTCGATCATGAATACACTCCTGCCGTCACTCAGAAACTCCAGGAGCGCGCACGACACAAAGGTACCATTGCGCGCCGTGATGGTCGTACTACCATCGAGCGAAGAAAGGGTAATGACCTTGCAGGGCGTTTGTTCCAGAGGATGGCCGAGCGCAGCTATGAGGATCTCTTTATTCTTTGCGAAATCGTTATCCGTGAACGGATGCATCATTATCTCCTTGCTTGTTGTTGAGAAAAAACAAAAATTCGGCTAGTTGCCTAACCGAATACCGAGGATACTCTACAACAAAAAACTGATTTGAGCAACAGCATCCTCTCGGACTATGCAATCTGATCGATCTTTGCCGCCAGAATAAAATCGTTGAGCGAGAGTCCACCTACGGCGTGCGTCCACAACGTGATCGTTACTTTGCTATACGAAATGTGAATGTCCGGATGATGTCCTTCCGCTTCGGAAAGCTCTGCCACGTTGTTCACGAACACCATCGCCTCTTTGAAATCGGCAAACGTGAATACGCGCTCGATCTTGTTCTCGATCTGCGTCCATGCCGGCACCTGCGCCAAATGCTCATCTATAGACGCCTGCGTCATCGGCGGCGCGCCCACCTCGCACACCTGACACTTTTGTTCTGAAAGGTTGTTGTTGATCATGTCTATAGTATACAGAAACTCGCAAAGATACGCTGAAGTCGAAAAAGATATGCTATGATATCCGCATGGAACATACATCAATCATTCAGATCGTCATCTCCCTGCTCGGACTCGCGGGGTTTTTTCTTGCCAATTACATCCGTCGCCAAAAGACGCACGGTGAAGCACTCGTCTGTCCCATCGGCACCTCGTGCACCCGCGTGGTCAATAGCGAACACTCAACGCTCTTAGGTATCCGTATCGAGCTCATCGGCATGGTCTACTATGGACTCATCGCCATTCTCTACGCCGGCATGGTCTTTGTACCGGCACTCGCCACAGATTGGGTCGTTGCACTTGTGCTCGGCGCCACGGTCTCGGCATTCGTCTTCTCCATGTATCTGACTGGTCTTCAGGCATTCGTGCTCAAAGAGTGGTGCACGTGGTGCCTCATCTCGATGGGGATCTGCACGACCATCTTCCTCTGCGCACTCACCCTCTGGGGCGTAGCGTAGCAGGGCTATCTGCTGTTCACAAAAAGTGCGAGTAGCACCACTACGACAGTGAGTGCCGCAAACCACGCGACCGTCTTCCCAAGGAAGCGGAGCGCTGCCAACTTCTGTCCTTCTGCAAACAAGCGGATCGGTTCGTACGCAAAAAGGAATCCCATCATGGCAACCGAAAGCACCAGAAGCGAGAGCATCATGATCGGTGCAAAGACCGTATCTTCCGACCCGAATGTCCTCTCAGGAACATAGAACAAGAATGCTGAGATCCCTACGATATACGCCGTTGCGCCAAGCGCATGAAAGAATGGATTGTTCATACCGTAAGTATAGACCTATCCAAAATGGGTGCAACACTCCTACGTCCGTTTGTAGCGCCCCACAAGTTCTGCCTCAGCCACGATGTGGCCTTTCATTGCGGCATCGAGCTCCGTGCGTGATGCTCCCTCCTCGAGCGAAAGTTCCGTATCAAGCGCATACGCCCTAAAAAAGTAGCGGTGCTTACCTTCGTGTGGGCACGGGCCACCATAGCGGGACTCCTTGAAATCAGTGTCTCCTTCTGTCGCACCAGCAAGCACCATATCTTCCGAGATCTCTCCTTCCGATGCCGGAATGTTCCACATCGTCCAATGAACCCACATGCCCGTGGACGCATCCGGATCATCCACAATGAGTGCGAGCGTTTTCGCTTCCGCAGGAATATCCGAAATACTGAGTGGTGGATTCACATTCTTCCCGTCGCACGTATAGAGTGCGGGAATGGTACCGTCGTGCTCAAACGCAGTACTCGTGATTTTCATATACGTGTTCGTTAATGTTAATGAATATTTTTATAATTTTATAGTATACCGAACCGTTACGTCAGACGAGATGAAGAAAAAGCATACAAGACCTATGGTAGTATGTATGCGGAATCGCTACAGAGAGGAACCGGTTATGATTGAGACTGCCCCGCATGTACCCGCAGAACGTGAAGCACTGCAAAACCTCATATCTCTGCTTGAGGTCACGATCGAACCCGCAACGGGCACCGCACCCACCACCGCAACGCTCTGGTTCGTTACCAGTTCTGAAAAAAATCAGCGGCATGCGCTCGCCACTGCATCCGGCATGTATGACACCCCTCTCTTGAGTCAGCTCAATGACGCACTTGAGGTAGCACGCGCCGCGCTCGGCAAAACCGAAGCCCCGTGAGTTCTTTGGTTCTCACGATCATCCGCCGCAGATTCTCTGCGGCGGTTTTTTTACACGACATAAAGAACCCCGCGCCAAGGCGCAAGGTATTTGGCGTGGGGCCAGGGTTCTTTGATGCTAAGGAGCGAGCCACCGCTCGCACACGAGCATTATGCGTTCAATCATCCCCGCCGCAAGCGGACGGGGATTCTCCACGCTTGCAATAAAAATAGCGGCACCTACGGTGCCGCTATAATACTGCATTAGAATTGTTCGCCCTTACTGAAATTGTGTGATCCTTCCCTGAAGGAACTCTCGCTCGCGACTGGCCGAGTGGAGAAATCCTTGTGCTTCAGCAATCTCTGCGTTGAGAGCACCGAGATCTCTGTCCAATTTCTTGCGTTGCATTTCACGCCAGTACTTCAGCGTCCCAGATTTCATTTCCTGTAACAACTGAAAGACCTTTTTCATGACACACCCCCTTCATGAAGTTGATTAAAGATCTACTACGGGAACAAGCAACGATCACCTCTCTAAATTATATCGTGTATAGCTTGAGTGTACTCCTGCCATAATCCCCACCTCTTGTTGAGGACGGCCTAACACGGTGTTTCTTTCCTATTGCTTTTCTACCTTAAAATAGAAGCGGTAATCGCTCGGCAAAAGCGTCACGGTTGAGCGCGCCGCAGGAAGAACCTCCACCAGTGTCACCGTTACGTCCCCTGCGACGATCGGCTTGCCCAACTCAAACACCTGCTCCCCCGCCCCTGAAACATACTCAAACATCGCCCGCACGCGAACCGTTCCCGCCTGGATACAGACTACATCCAAAGGACAGCGACTATCCTGCGTCACCTCACGAGGAGTGATCGTGGCCCCGAGCGCACTCACCTCCGTACCAATGCGCGCTTCGAGCCGATCACTCACGCTGATCTTTTGAATAAGCGCATCGGCTCTGGCGTTACTGGTCACCGAAAGTCCGAGCCGTGTCGAAAGATTTTTGAGCAATGTTCCATATCCTTTTTCCAAAACCATACCCTCCGCCGATGACATCGGCTGTGCTCCTGCACGGACGAATACCGCCGCATCTCCCCGTACCTCGTAGTACCCTTCAAGCGCTTCGACACCGCGAAAATCTGAAGCGACCAATCCCGGAAATGCACGCATGAGCATCATCGCATCAAAACCCTCTATCGGTTGACCGGCATTTTTGATTCCGCGCGCGATCATCTGTGCTTGAAAATATGCCACGACAGGAGAGCTTGTCTCTTCTTCGCCACCCGCGCCATCGTCCATTCCTCCATTCTCGCCATCAATCTCCTCTCCCTGCTTCTCATGATATATGTAGCTGTTGAGCGCATAAAAACCTCCTCCCAAAAGGACGATAGCCACGATCACGATCAAAAATATTTTTTTCATATTCTATATACTATAAACAAGGCTGCTTTCTCTATATAAAAATCCTAATCCCCACCTCCTCCGTCGCCCCCGCCATCACACCCACTGTCCCCATCGCTCCACGCGCCTGCGCCGGTACTTCCATCTGCTGACGATTGGGCGCCGCTTTTCTTTCCGCGCCTGCGCGTCGAAGCGTACCCCGCCACAACCCCCACCACTGCAAGGATTATGAATATGAGTGTTTGATCCATACCCCTATTCTACAGCACCTTGCCGGCGACCTCTCTTTGCAATGCGCGGAAGATCTCCACCATCGCCATAGTATCAAGTGCGCAGTACTTGAGGAGATTTTCTTTCGTCTTCGCCACCTCCTCCGCGCTCATCCCGCCCTTGATCATCTTCTCCCATTCACTGAGTGCCATGGTACCGTTTTGAATATCGAGGCTTTTGTACGAGAGCTCGGGCAGAAGCACTGGTAACACCTTCTTGATCGAGGCACTCCCCAAAAAATCCGGATGCTGATAGTCATCTTTAAATACCTTCATCAGGTCAAAGACTCTGCTGTTGAGATTCTCCAAAAATTCCCTGTACTCAGGGTGCAATTCCGCAAGCTCCATGTTGCGTCCCTTCTCGAAACTCTCGTACCAGACGACCACATTCCCCACGGGGCCGATCGTCTGCGCAAGCATTAAAACAAGACCCTCCGTCGCGCCGTGTAATTTGTCCGCCAAATATTCAAAGTGCTCAAGCGTGCCGTCCTCATTCAATTTGTCTACCGACACCTGAAACACGATCTGCTGATTAGTCTTGTAGCCGTCGAGAAGCGGTATCGGCGTGCCGTATGTTTCGTAATCAAGAAAGTAGAGCGGGTACGCAAGCTTCGAGAGTCGTTCGTCGATTGCCTCCGCATCAATGATTGGCCGGCCCACCTTTTGCAATGTCGCCTTGTCGCGCTGAATGTCGGTCAGGTCAAAGTCGTCGGGAATGTCTTTAATGTCGAGCACCCCCACATCGATCAGGAGCCGGAGCTTGTTCCCCTGCACCAAATGATGCACCGAGTACTCTGGCACCTCCGGGTTAAAGAGTGCGAAGCAGTCGCACCACTGGCCATGGCTTTTATACACACACTCACACCCTGTGCGCGAGACCTCATCCATAGAGAGGAGCTCGAGCGCCTTGCGGATCTCCTCGCGCACCCCCGCTTCTTCTGTGCGGATCTGCTCAGTCACGTTCTCCATGATAAAAAGCTTGCGAATATCAATTTCCCCCGCGCGACGGTACTCTTTGTTGATATAGATGATGTAGCTCTCACCCACGGGCACACCCGCATCGCGCGCAACGATCGTCTGAAATCCCACGTCTTTAATGTGGTTGTGCTTGAGATCGGTCTTGATCTCTGAACTTGCCTTCACCTCATAGAGATCCCAGAGGCGCGTCTCGTGATTGAAACTCAAGATGTCGACCTTGGCGAAAAGCCCCTCAGGTGTTTCAAACGTCGCTTGAAATATTGGTCGCTCACCTTTGATCAACTCTTGTGTCCGCGCAAGGAGTGCGGTGCGATCGCCCGTGACCGACACGCCCGTGGGAAAAAGCTTCTGCACATACTGTTCTACCTCATACCCATCTTTGATGAGCTTCTGCAAAAAGAGCGAGAATTCGCCGGGGGTGTATTCCTCAGGCCGCTTCTTTTTGAGCCACAAACATTTATTGCAGAGCAGGTACTCCTTGAAGTCCGTTTTGGTGAGGGTGAGGTTCATGCGTTCCAGTGTACACCACGCCCCATCCAAGCCCAAAACAAACGGCTCAGCTACGCTGAGCCGTTTGTTTTGGGCCGTTTAATCGCCCTGGTTTTAAGGGGTTTCCAGACGGGCAAAAAGAAACCGCGCGGGGGTAGCCGCGCGGGGTTGGTCTTCGTTTTGGATCATGTGTCTGGTGCTGTCTCAGATTCTTCCACATGCGCCCAATCTTCTGACAGGTACTCGTGTACCTTCTCGAAGAATTGCACGACCTGCTCGGGCACCGGTTTATTCTTGGATATCAGCCGGAGCCCATTTTCCACAAAGGCAACAGCGATAATGCGCGGGAAGCCTTTGTAGACCTCATCGCAACCACGGCCAAGAATTTCCATTACGTTTTTGTACTGTCGATTGGTCTCCTCCACCTCCGCTCGCTCGTGGGAGGTTCGCTCACGCAGGAGTGGCGGCCATGGACCCTGTGGAATAGCGTTGTACCGCAGATACTCAAAAAACATGAAGCAGTTGTCCAGTATGGCTTTTTCTGTGCGGGTATGTGCCCCATTTTTCAGGATACCCAGAACCAACTCTACCATTCTGCCAAACTCGTTTTTTACGGACACCGTAAGTGTTGCGTGTGCGGTCATGTGCTATCCTCCTCTCTTTATCGCCGGCCCCCAGTGTACGCTCGTTCTGTGAGATGTAAAGAATTGATCCGTGGGCAACACAGAACAGCGAGAACCAAAGGTTCCCGCTGTTCTGCAGCACTGCCGCTGACGTATCTACTTCTCGTCAAAATTCACCATCCACTGCACGCCGAACTTGTCGACGAGCGATCCGAAGTACGCGCCCCAAAACATTTTCTCGAATGGCATTTCGATCTTGCCACCCTCGCCAAGTGCCGTCATGAGACGCTCGCCTTCTTCTTTGGTATCGGGATGGAGCGAAAGGTACACATTATTGCCCACATTCAACTTCATGCCGGACGCCTCGGACGTGTCGGTGCCCATGAGCACGGTCTCGCCGATGGGGAGCGAGACGTGCATGATGCGCTCACCCTCATCTTCCGGCATGGGCTGTTCGCCCGCGGGCATTTCTTTGAACCGCTGAAGCATACTGAATTCACCACCGAAAATTGATTTATAAAAATTGAACGCCTCCTCCGTCTGCCCATCAAAATTCAAGTATGGATTTATTTTCATACGCAAATTTATTATTTCTATTAATACATTCAAAACCACTGTCCCGTATATTCACGCATGTGGATTATCCTACCACGCGCTTCTTGAAGGCAGTGTGAGGAACGGTCGGAGAACTCGCAGGTTCTCCGACCACCGCCCCGATGGCTTTGATCGCTTGCGCGAGCCGTTCATTCGACGATCCCGTCACAAGAACGTACGGCCGACACTCCTCGGTAAGCCGTTCAATGAAACGCTCATGCATTCCGTGACGGATATGCTCTCCATCACGAAGTCCATCCTGCACGAAGGGAATCTCATCTCCTGTGAGCAGATAGAGGTCAGGGCGCCGTTCAGAGGCGATTCGCTCCACCTCGGTCGACCTCGTACCCATATACCGCTCATGCCATATGCCGGTCGCAAATGCGTCCGTATCTAAAATAATCAGCCCGTTACTCGACTCTGCAAGGACATTCTCTAGCGCGCTCTGCGCCGCCGCAATGTGCACGAACTCTTCCGATCTCCACGAAGGATCCGCTTTGAGATAGCGCTTCCCTTCCGAATACGCCCGCCCATACTCCGGCACCCAGGGGGCGCCATAGTATTCCGCTAATGCATTCGCAAGCGTGGTGGTCCCCGTTGATTCTGCACCGACTACCGCGATGCGCTTCGAGAAATAGCCACGCACGCACGGCTCAAGAAACGGCACGTATTTCATGGGGTCGCTCCGCACCATGGTCGCTGAGATCGGAATGTGAGTCCGCTCCTTATCCACTAGGACGTGTACCGTGCCCATGAACCGCGCATATGGGTCCCCGTATGCCTCGGAGGTGAACACTGCATCAGGTACGTACCCGAGCGCGGCGATCGTATTTTCGGCCCATCCCTTGGAATCGTCGTCCGCGAGACGATCATCGTCAAGGAGGATCACCCGCACATCCGGATGGATGCGCTGCAACCATTGCGCACGCAGGTACCCGGAAATCTCCTGTCCTTTGCGCCAGCAGACGATGACCGTAAGTTCTCGACACTGCGCTCGGGCGGTATCGATGAGGTATTTGTGCCCTCGGTGAGGCGGATAAAATTTTCCAATGACGATTCCTCGAGAAAACATGAGATTAAATGGTTATGGGTGCGCCGATGCGTGCACCGCTACGGAAAACTGTATTCCACGAACGGAGCGCAACGAGCGCGTGAATAAAGAAGGCAACGTAAAGCGCCATAACGGTATATGCGCCTGCGGCGGCAAAGAGAAAGATCGATGCCGCATTCACCGGACCAAGCCAAAGCACCCAGCTCTCTACTATTTTTCTCCCGAGGAGGAACTGCGCTACAACGCTTGAGGCGACTACCAGCGCATCCACGATCGGGTACAGCGATCCGGGAGCAATGAGACCGATCGTCACGTACACCGCAACTGTTCCCGCAGCAACTGAGAGCAGCACTGCTGCACGACCAAGGAACGAGAGTCGGGAGACAGGAAGCTCCGTGCGCCCAGCGCCGCCGAACACCCAGTTGGGCCATGCCCACAGCTGTATCACCAGAAAGTACCCCCAATTGAGCCACTGCTGTCCGGGAAGTCCGATCTGCGCAAAGAAGGCGCCCAGCGCCGCCGCACTCACGATCCCCCATGGCCAGCAGAGAATATTGCGCGTACGCGAGAGCCATACGCAGGTAAGCCCGCTCCACGTACCGATGACCTCATACCAATTGAGCGCGAAGTCGGGTCCGAGCACATATGCCGATGCCGCTTCGTACAGAGCGGTGACCGCGAGCATTGCGAGTGCGATCCTTGCCTGCTCCCGATGCGCCGCCCGATCCCCGAGCATCCTCTTTAGATTTTGTACCGCTATCATGTCAGTTTGGGTTATATGAATAATGGATTTAGATAGTGTACATTATACACAAACAATATGCAAGTACCCTCTTCCGTAACGGCCTCCCCTATTGCAACAAAAAACGGGCACCTATGAGGCCCTCGCAAAACTGCTTTCGCATTAGATCGTAGTGGCAAGCTTCTCTGTCTTGATCAACTAATTGCACCATTTGTACTGCCAATAGTCGAAACCTTGGGTATCGCATACTTCTCAGAGAGCTTCAACCGTGCTCCTTACTCCTCCACTTCAAGTCGGGTCACAATTACGCTTTCGCCGCGCATTTCTCCGAACACCCGTGCTCGCTGTCCCTGCGAGATGGCGTCCATATTGCAAAGAGATTCGACGCCTTCCTGCACGCAAGTGCTTGAGGTGGTAAATATGAGACGCTGGGTGAGCGCGGGTAAGCCCGGTGCTTCATATATCAAGTACCACATACCCGCTTCGAGGCCGGGATTATTGCGCACGAGATTACCCGTGCGATCAAACGCCTCCGCTGGTGTCTGCGTGGTGCCGTTGCCTGAAGGGGTTTCGATGCGTGCATTTTCACTCCGCTGGATCCAAAACCATGCGAGTGCCAATACGACGACAATGCCAACAACAAGTATGGTGATCATCATAGATTTATTCGTGTTCATAATTCAGTATACCTCTGCATGATGTTCTTGACCTCCTGAAGGAGGGATGAACAAAAACGGCGGAACCAAAGGTTTCGCCGTTTTTGTTCTGCCCATATCTTCATATCTGCTGGGAGACTTGGACTCGAACCAAGATAACATCCTCCAGAGGGATGTGTCCTACCATTAGACGATCTCCCAATCGTGTATGGGTACAATACGTCAAAAATCTCTTTTTTTCAAGCAGGGCCTGGCGGGGTTCTTTATTTCCCTTTTGCCTTCGCTGCGACTTTCATAAATGCCGTAAAGAGCGGGTGAGGGTTGAGCGGATGCGCCTGAAATTCCGGGTGCGCCTGTGTACCGGCAAAGAATGGGTGCGCTTTTTTCGGAAGCTCGGCGAATTCCATCAGGCGGCCATCAGCTGACTTGCCGGAGAACACGAGCCCACCCTTCTCGATCTGTTCTATATACTCAGGATTCACTTCGTAGCGATGCCGATGGCGCTCTGAGGCCGTGGCGGCTCCATAGGCGCCGGCAACGATCGAGCCAGGTTTAAGGTGTGCGGTGTAGCTACCCAAACGCATACTACCACCGTAGTCTTTCTTGGCGAGGAGCGCTTTTTGATCCGGCATGATGTCGATCACCACGTGCGGCGCATGGGCATCGATCTCAGCAGTATTGGCACCTTTGAGGCCCAACACATTGCGCGCATATTCGATGACCATGAGCTGCATGCCGTAACAGAGACCGAGGTACGGGATCTGGTGTTCGCGGGCGTAGCGGATCGTTGAAATGAGTCCCTCCACTCCACGCGAACCGAAACCACCCGGCACAATAATGCCATCATACTTTTTGAGCTGCTGCAATTTCTTCGGGTCTTTTTCAAAGTCCACCGCCGAGAGCCAGGTCAATTTGGGCTTTTTGCCCACGGCATATGCCGAGTACTTGATCGCCTCGATCACCGAAATATACGAATCAGAAATGACGAAGTCTCCCGTATCAAAGTACTTACCCACGACGGCGATGTTCACATCGCCTTTTGTCTTTTTGGTGCGGTCAACAAACGCGCGCCAGTCGACAAGGTCAGTCGTCTTGGGACGGAGGTTTAGTTTTTTTAAGATCGAGTCGCCCAGGCGGTCTTTTTCAAAATTTACCGGAACATCGTAAATGCTCTCTACGTCAGGTGCGGAGATCACGTCGTCGGCGCGCATGTTGCAAAAGACGGCGATCTTTTCTTTGCGCTTCTTGTCGAGCGGAAGTTCGCTGCGGGCAATAATGAAATCGGGCTGGATACCGGCGGTATTGAGCGCGCGCACAGCGTGCTGGGTCGGCTTGGTCTTCATCTCCCCCACCTTGGACGGCACGGGGAGGTACGTAACGATCACAAAAAGTATGTCGTCATGATTTTCAATGTGCATCATGCGGGCGGCTTCAAGAAAGAGAATGTTCTCGTACTCACCCACCGTTCCACCGATCTCGATCACCGTGACATCTGCGTCGGCCTTCTCAGCTGCACCCTTGATACGACTAATGATCTCGAGTGGAATGTGCGGTACCACCTGCACGCACCTGCCTTTGTATTCCAAATTGCGCTCCTTCTCGATCACTGACTGATAGATACGGCCGGTGGTCATATAGTTGTCGCGGGTGAGCGTGACATCCAAGAAGCGCTCGTAATTGCCCATGTCCTGATCCGTTTCGTACCCATCAGCAAGCACGAATGTCTCGCCGTGCTCGGTCGGATTCATGGTGCCAGCATCCACGTTCACGTACGGGTCAATTTTAATCGCGGTGACTTTGAGGCCCCGCGATTGAAGGATCTTTCCTATGGAGGAGACGGTAACGCCCTTTCCGACTCCGGAAATGACACCGCCTACCACAAAGATATACTTGCGCGCCCGTTTTTTGCTCGCCATAGGAATTTCCTGTTACCGCCCTTAATAAAGATTACTTTGTGAGCTCCTCGGCTCGGAAGTGAGTATGAGTACATGTTCACTTCGCTCGCTCTACGTCGCTCATAAAACCTAAATGCTCAAATACTTCCGCACTGCCATATAACTTGCCGTGGCTCCCAAAACAATGCCTGAGAGAAGCACAATGACCGTGATCTGGAAGAAGTTGCTGAGATAGTAGTCGAAGAGGTTGAGACCGCCCCAGAAGCTACTCGTGCCCTGCTCCACCCATACGGTGAGCGGATAGAAGAGGGCAATGGTGAGAATGCCGCCCACAATACCGTAGAAAACGCCCTCGGCGATGAAGGGACCGCGAATGTAGTTATTCTCGGCACCCACAAGGCGCATCACGGCGATCTCTTCGCGCGAGACATAGATCGTGAGGCGAATGGTGTTATACGTGATGAGCGCGGCGGTGAGGATGAAAATGATGACGATCGCAAACCCGACTTTCTGGAATCCGGCGATGGCAAGCGAGAGGCGCTCGATCGCGCGCTGATTGCGTTCTTCTTCGTAGTTCACCTTGTAGATGATGTCGCGCTCGATCGGTGAAAGAGCGCCCGGACTCTCGATCTGCGTGTAGATCCCCTGATACTGCGCGGGATCATCTGCTTTGACGTTGATGTACGCAAGGAGCGGATTGTCGCCCACTTCGTCGAGTGCCTGAAGCGTGAGCTGATCGTTCGCATGACGCTCTTTGAAATCCATGAGTGCCTGATCGCGGGTGATGTACTCGACCGCGGAGACTTCTGGCAATGCCTCAAGCCCTTTGATGAATCCTTGGATCTCCTCGTCGGTTGCGTCCTGCGCAAAGTAGACGTTGATGTCCACTTTTTCTTTGAGCGTCGTGAGTGAGTCTTCAAGAACCGCCGAGAGCAGGATCGTCGAGCCGATCATAAAGAGGGCCACGACCATCACGAGGACGGCGGAGAGCGAAACAACACCGTTGCGCCAAAAGCTTACGAAGCCACTCTTCCAAATGCGTTTTACGTTCAAGAAAAACATTGATAGTGAGATTATAGCATGCTCAGTTAGAGCGTGTACCCGCCTTCTTTGTCGTCGCGGACAATACGGCCCTGATCAAGGGTAATAACGCGTTTTTTGACCGAATCAATGATGCCTTTGTTGTGTGTGGTGAGAAACACCGTGGTGCCCATGTCGTTGATCTTGCGGAGAATCTGTACGATCTCGTAGGTATTCACGGGGTCGAGGTTGCCGGTGGGCTCGTCGGCAATGATGAGATCGGGCTGATTCACGATGGCGCGAGCAATAGCGACGCGCTGGCGCTCCCCGCCCGAAAGCTGACCGGGGAAATTGAACATCTTGCTCCCGAGGTCAACAAGGTCGAGCACGTGCGGCACATCTGCGGCGATCTCGTCTTCAGTACGGCCGGCTACTTCCATCGCAAAAGCGACGTTCTCATACGCGGTCTTGTGGGGAAGGAGTTTGAAATCTTGGAACACGGTGCCGATGCGACGGCGAAGCATGGGCTTCTCGCTGTCGCGCAGACCATGAATGTTCACGGACTCAAAGAACACGGTACCGCTTGTGGGATCTTCTTCGGCGAGGAGCATTTTGAGGAGCGTCGTTTTGCCGGCACCTGAGTGGCCGACGATCGAGATGAACTCTCCCGGTTCGACGGCAAAGCTCACGTCTTCGAGTGCTACAGTCTTGCCGGTGCCGTTGTATATTTTTGAAACTTGGTCAAAGTAGATCATGAGTACCTATGCATTATACCCCATTCTTTTCCGCATCGATAAAAATGTCAATTTCCCCATCCTCGAGTACTGATTCTGTATCGCTCGTTTCGGCATTGGTGCGGTGATCCTTCACCATTTTATAGGGGTGGATCACGTATGAGCGGATCTGGTTGCCCCATTCCACATCCGTGGTCTTGCTGATGAACATACCCCGCTCAGCCGCCTGACGCTCCTCCTCAAGCCGCTTGTAGAGCTTGCCGCGAAGGATCTCGAATGCTCTCTCGCGGTTCTGGAGTTGCGAGCGTTCTGAGTCCACGTGGACGGAAAGGCCGGTGGGGATATGCACGAGGCGCACGGCCGTTTCGCGCTTGTTCACGTTCTGCCCTCCGGGTCCGCCGGAACGGGCAAAATCAACTTTCACGTCCTGTTCGGGAATTTCGAGCTCGTCCGCTTTTTCGAATTTTGGAATAACCTCGACCATCGAGAACGAGGTGTGGCGAAGTTTTTTTGCATTAAACGGCGAGATGCGGACAAGGCGGTGCACGCCGGACTCGTACTTGAGCGTGCCGTAGGCATTCTTGCCTTCGACCTCGAACGTGATGTTGCGGTACCCGCCGTGATCGTTCTCGTTTTGGTGGAGGATCATGACGCCCCACCCGCGCTTTTCGATGTAGCGCATATACATGTTGACGAGCATGCGAGAGAAATCTTCCGCATCGTCCCCGCCTGCGCCAGAGAAGATTGTGATGATGGCGTTGCCCTTATCGTACTTGCCCTTGCCCTCAAGTTTTTCTTTGAGGTCCTGGATCTCTTTGATGATCGCCTGGGCTTTGTGTTTGTCGTTCCAGAAGGTCGGCGAGGCCATTTCCGCTTCGAGCGCTTCGATCTTTGCTTTGATATCCTCCCCACTCATGATGGATGCAGTATACCACTAAACGGCTCACCCGAGGGTGAGCCGTTTATACGCCTGTATTTGAGGTCTAGTTCGCCCCTGGGAGTACTTTGAGCCACCTCGCAGGATCGGTCACGAGTTACTAAATGTTCTCACCCTGATTACAGGGTTGCGAGCACTAAGTACTCTCGACCCCGGCTCGTCCGTCGCAAAGCGACATGACTGCGCCTTTCGATCCTGTCGCAAGACAAGCAGTTGTCTTGCTGAGTCGCCTCAAATCCGCTTCGCTACTTGGAGCCACCTCGCAGGATCGAACTGCGGACCTTCTCGTTACGAGTGAGATGCTCTACCAACTGAGCTAAGGTGGCGTATTTATTTTATCTTACGTTCCTGGAGCCGTTGTCCGGGATTGAACCGGAGACCTCGTTCTTACCAAGAACGTGCTCTACCAACTGAGCTACAACGGCTTATATAACTTTGTTCACCTAACTTGTGTGGGCCTACCAAGACAGCTCCAACGGCTTATATCGACAAACGCCCCTCGCTGGGGCTTTTGGGATAATAGTACATTTTGAATACTTTTTCAATGCTCGATGCCCATACGGCAAAGAAAAAACCGGGTTACGTACCCGGTGGCGTCAAAGACAATATCACGAAGAGCGTAAGACCATAGGTTGTGACGTGCATTGGGATCAGTCAGGTTCCTCGCAGAGCCAGCGTACCGTCCGTACGCAACGATACGTGGGGTATCTAATCCCAACGGCTCAACACATCCCCAGGACGCCAAGAGAGGTCAATTGTGCGCCTCGCGCTTATAGAGAAACTGCTCTGACACTTTAAAACGCCCCCAGTTTCACTTTGGCCTGACAAAAGAGGAGGATAAACACTCAGGGATCTTCTCTTTAGTGCATACGTGCACAACAAAGGACTGTAAATAACATCCTGTCTCGGCATCTTGCCTCTTACAGACCTGAGCGGACTATATACCGGTTTTAGGACGAAATCAACGCTCCACAACCGCGCGGGCTTTAGGGGTTTCCCAGAGCTCGATACGCGAGACAGAAATTCCGGCGCTTGCGAGGCGACGAAACACCTCCTCTGCTAAAAGCTCGGCAGTCGTCACAAAGGTTACCACATCGTTGAGATACTGATGGTCCCATTGGATCACGATCTCGCGCTCTACCACCTCCGAGAGCCGCGCGAAGTCCATCACCATTCCTTCCCCGGGGCCTGATGTTTGTATTGGACCCTCAACAAACACCTCAAGCCGGTACGAATGTCCGTGGAGATTTTTGCACTTGCCGTCATGATTTGGAAGTGCGTGCGCGGCCTCAAACGTGAATGATTTTACGACAGACGTTTTCATACCCATTAGCATACCATGTTACAATTAGCCCATGAAAAAACGTATTGCTTTGAAAATACTGCTCGTCCTCATTGCTCTCTTCGTGCTCTGGTCAATCCTCGTCCATCCGTCCAACGATCGTGACTGGAATGCAGACCAGGCGATCCTCCCCACCGCAGACATCATGGGCGACACGGTAGCGATCCGCAACATCCGCAATTTCTCCTATGCTTCTACCACAAGTTATACGCCTGCGTACTACGACAAAACATTCGACGTGAGCAAACTCGTACGTGCGTACTATATTGTAGAGCCGTTCTCGGGCTACGCGGGTGCGGCGCATACGTTCCTCTCGTTTGAATTTGAAGACACTAATGGCAAGGCTGACTTTGTCGCAATCTCAGTTGAAATCCGCAAGGAAAAAGGTGAATCATTCTCTGCGGGCAAAGGGCTTTTAAAGCAGTATGAAATAATGTACGTCATCGCGGACGAGCGCGACGTGGTGAAACTGCGCTCCAATTATCGTAAAGATCAAGTATTCGTCTATCCTGTCAAAGCCGATATCGAAAATATCCGCGCGGTGTTCTTGGATATGGTGACTCGCGCGAACACACTTGCAGAAAAGCCCGAGTTTTACAACACCCTCACCAACACCTGTACGACCAACATCGTAAGCCATGTGAATAAGATTTCACCCAAGCGTGTGTCGTTCGACCTCTCGATCCTCTTCCCTGAGAACTCCGACAAACTTGCCTACGATCTGGGGTTGATTGATACCGAGCTCTCGTTTGAGGAAGCGCGCAAAACATACTTGATCAACGAGCGCGCCGAACAGTTTGCAAACGATCCTGACTTCTCGCTCAAGATTCGGGGGAGGTAGCAAAAATCCCCTTTCGGGGATTTGCTTGCGCGGTCGACCGGACTTGAACCGGCAACCTTCCGCGTGACAGGCGGATGCTCTAACCAGTTGAGCTACGACCGCAATAACACTCTGGCACTGTACCAGATTCCGATACTCACAGCAATCGGGTGCCGGGGGGCAGACTTGAACTGCCGACCTGGCGCTTATGAAACGCCCGCTCTAACCACCTGAGCTACCCCGGCATTGACTCAAACAAAAAGAACAACGCAAACAATAGCATTTTTTGTACCTTGTTTCAACGGTAACAAAAGGCCCGGGTTCAGCCCGGGTCTTTTGTTACCGTTGCACTCACCTTCATTCGCTTGTTGCGGGGGCCGGAATCGAACCGGCGTCTGGAGGTTATGAGCCTCCCGAGGTACCTCTCCTCTACCCCGCTACGACCGCCCTCTACGAAAAAATGCCCTTTCGAGCGATAGATGTATTATATCATATCCACAGAAAAAAGCAACCAACGGGCACCTTAAATCACGCCCAATTCTGTAAATACCGCCTGAAATTGGCTCACGGCGTCTCGTGCCATTTTGTTGGTCATTTCGAGCTGCTGTTCATGCGCGATGCGATTACGCATCTTGTGCGCATCCCAGGCGAACTGGACCGTTTTGAACTTTCCATTCGCGTCTTTCAGCTTCTCGCCAAGACTCTGTCCCACATAGCCGCGCTCATCGAGGATATCTTCAAGCATCTTGTCCGCTTCGAGAACAGCGAGCTTCCACTCCGCGTGGTTCTCACTATTCACGTGTCCCAAAATAACTTCCCATTGAATACGTCGAGCACTCGCTTCCTGTTCTTTGATCTTCACTGGGCGATACGCTTGGTATTCCCGCGCACGCACTTCGCGAAACATCATCACGCTGTACACGAGCACATAAAGCGCGAACACGATCACAAGGAGTGCCAGTATTTTGTACCAAAAAGAAACCGTGCTGAGAAAGGGGCTTGCTTCCACCAGTGCGCGATTCGCTGCACCGATCACTTGATCGTCGAGCGTTCCAGAAAGCATTGAAAAGACGATCTCGTCGATAGTCATAGAAATTATTGAGTATGCTCTTCCACGCTCTTCCCGGCAGCAAAGAGCATATCTTCACGGAAGTGCGGCGCCAAGAACTGAATACCGAGTGGAAGCATCTTTCCATCGCGGAGCATACTCCCCGACGGAACCGAGATCCCCGGCACGCCGGCAAGGTTCGCTGGGACGGTGAAGATGTCAGCAAGGTACATCTGAAGCGGATCGCTCGACTTCTCGCCGATCGCGAACGCCGGTGTGGGAGCAGTCGGTGTGGCGATGATGTCCACATCCGTAAATGCACGCGCAAAATCAGCTTCGATCATTGCCCGCACTGCCGTTGCTTTGTGGTAGTACGCATCATAGTAGCCGGATGAGAGCACATATGCCCCGAGAAGAATACGGCGACGCACCTCACGTCCAAACCCCGCACCGCGCGTCTCGGCATAATCATCAAAAAGTTTTGCTCCCTCTTTAAGCATTCCGAACCGCACACCATCATAACGCGCAAGGTTGGTCGACGCCTCGGCGGGCATCAAAATATAGTACACGGCGAGCGAATGCGTGATGTGGGAAAGCTCAATAGGCACGATCTCGTGCCCTGCCTTCGCCAGTGCCGCGAGGGTTTCTTTGAAATTCGCCACCACCTCCGGATCAACACCCTCGCCATACGCAAAACTTTCAGGAACACCGATGCGCAATTTTGTCTTCGCGCCGGAAGCGGAAGCAAAGCGCGCGTCGGGCGCAGAGGTGCTGTCGAGCGGGTCATTACCTTTGATCGCATTGAAAAGAATTTCCGTGTCCTCAACATTTTTTGCGAATGGACCGATCTGGTCGAGCGATGATGCCATTGCCATGAGGCCAAAACGCGACACCGCGCCATAGGTGGGCTTGAGCCCCACCACGCCACAGAACGATGCCGGCTGGCGGATCGATCCACCCGTGTCAGAACCGAGGGACCCCAGTGCAATGTCCGCTGCCACCACCGCGGCTGAACCGCCCGAGGAACCGCCCGGTACGCGCGTTGTATCGTGCGGATTTTTGGTCGGACCGAATGCTGAGTTTTCGGTCGAGCCACCCATCGCAAATTCATCCATGTTCGTGCGACCAAGAAATACCGCGCCGGCATCCTTCAAGCGTTTGGTTGCGGTGGCGTCGTACGGAGCAACGTATGTCTCAAGGATCTTTGACGCAGAGCTTGCATGCTTGCCCTTGATGAGAATGTTGTCTTTCATTGCGAGTGGAATTCCCAAGAGCGGATTCGTCTCACCCTTCGCGCGGCGTGCATCGGCGGCTTTGGCAGCATCACGTGCATCAGAAAAAAGCTCCAGATACGCATTGATTTCCGGATTCTTTTTCTCTGCGGCATCGAGGTACGCCTGCGTAAGTTCCTCCGCAGAAAAATCTTTATGCGCAAGGTGCGCTGCCGCCTTCGCGATCGTCAATTGTTTCGGGTCGATAGCCATACGTTAGAGCACTTGCTTTACGCTAATATAGTCTCCGTCGGTGCGCGGGGCGGCGGCAAGCAAGTCTTTCGTGTAGGTACCGCTCTCGTGGGGATTCGCGTCGTCGCGCATCACATTACGGAGTTCCCCCGCGATGCGTTCCGGCATATCTTCGGAGACCGACTGGATCTCGGAGACATATCCCAGGATACTCTCGAGGTCGTGTTTGAGGATATCGAGCTCCTCACCGGAAACCGCGATGCGCGATAATTCGGCAAGTTTTTCAATGTCTTCTTTCTGTATCATGGGCGCATCATAGCATTATGAGAGCATTTTGAGAAACTCTTCTTCCGTAAGAATAGCTACCCCGAGCTCCATCGCTTTGTCATACTTTGAACCAGAATTTTCGCCTGCCACCACGTAGTCGGTGCCCTTAGAAACCGAGCTTGAAACGTCACCACCAAGAGCTCGAATGCGCTGTTTTGCCTCATCACGGCTCATTCCCTCAAGTGTTCCGGTCAATACGAATGTTTTTCCTGCAAGGCGTGTTCCCGCCTCATTTCCCACCAGGGCAGAATCAACAGTGACCTGCGCAAGAAGGCGCGCAAGCATCTTCTCGTGCTCACGCGTGCGAAACCATGTATGCACCGAATTCGCCACCACGTCCCCCACACCGTCTACCTCCATGAGCTCGTCTGGTGATGCCGTAGCAATGCGCTCGATCAAACCAAAGTGCCGAGCAATATCATGTGCCGTTTCTTCTCCGAGATGCTCGATCGAGAGCGCCGTAAGCAAGCGCGGAAGTTCCACGTGGCGCGCCTTATTGATCGATGCAAGCAAGTTATCGACGGACGTTTCGCCAAACCGCGGAAGCTCGAGTAGGTCTCCGCGCTTGAGCGTAAAAATATCATCGAACGACGCAACCAGATTCGCATCAAGGAGCACATCGATCACCTTGGGACCGCACCCTTCAACATCAAACGCGTGTTTTGAAACAAAGTGGTAAAATTTTCGGCGCTTTTGCGCGAATGAATCTTTATTCACACAGCGGTATGCCGCCTGTCCCGGAATGCGCTCGATCGGACCACCGCAGTCCTCCACATACTCCGGAAATTTAAATTGTTTCTCCTTTCCGGTGCGCATCTCTTTCACTACCGATACGATGTCCGGAATGACGTCTCCTGCTTTTTGTAAAATCACCGTGTCACCAATGCGCACATCGAGGCGCTCGATCTCATCTTCGTTGTGGAGCGTCGCACGCGAAACGACCGATCCGGCAACGCGCACCGGACGCAAGTGCGCCACCGGCGTAAGCACGCCCGTACGCCCCACCTGTAGCTGGATATCTTCGACCACAGTCGTTACCTGTTCCGCCGGAAACTTGTATGCCATGCCCCATCGCGGTGACTTACCCGTATGCCCCAGCGCCTCCTGGATCTTGCGGGAATTCACCTTAAGTACCACGCCGTCGATCCCGTATGACTCTTCTTCTTTTTTCCCCACCCATTTCTGATAATACTCCTCCACCTGATCAAAATTCTTGCACACGCGATGGTGGGGGTTCACCTTGAATCCCAAACGCTTTAAGAATGCGATCTCCTCCCCTTGCGTAGCAGGGAACGGCAACCCTCCGATCTTCTCGATATCATACGCAAATGCATCGAGACGGCGCGATGCAGTAATGCGCGAGTCCAGCTGACGAAGAGACCCCGCCGCGACATTGCGCGTATTGGCAAAGAGCGGCTCGCCTGCGGCGGCACGGAGCGTGTTGATACGCTCAAGTTCGTGCTTCCCCATCCATGCTTCACCCACCACCACAAGGTCAATCTTTTGCGAAAGCACAAGCGGAATGCTCTCGACCGTCTTTAGATTTTCGGTAATATCCTCGCCGACCAAACCGTTGCCACGAGTCGCGCCGCGCACGAACACCCCTTTCTCATATGTAAGAATGATCTTCAGTCCGTCGATCTTGAGCTCGGCACAATATTCAATCGGCTCGTGCGTGAGACTTTTATGCTCTGTCGCGAGCCGCTTCACGCGTTCACCCCAGCGGACGAGTTCATCGTGATCAAACACGTTGTCGAACGACCACTGCCGCACCTCGTGCGTCACTTTTTGAAATGATTCGAGCACCTCTCCGCCCACACGCGCAGTGGGTGTATCTACCGTCCTGAGTTCCGGAAACTTCTCCTCGATCAGACGCAGCTCCTCAAGGAGTGAGTCGTACGCCTCGTCGCTTATCTCGGGCTGATCCAAGACATGATACAGCGTACGATGCTTTTCGATCGTCGCCCTAAGCTTCTCGGCGCGAGCCTGCGCCGTTTTCTTGGTTTTTGGGGTTGAGGTTGACTCTTCGTTGTTCATAAGGAGAATTCCATGCGCGGATGAACTGCGCGAAGCCGTCGAGCACCGAACCGAGGTGTACTGCCAGTACAACGAGGGAGGAGCGGAGACAGGCGACAAAGCAGGTCGCCGTGCGTGGGATTCTCCTAGAGGATACCGCGGTTTGGAGATTAGTTCTAGTACTCAATTTCAAGACCGCGCTCCACCCGCCGTGGATTGTTGGTATCACAGGTATTGTACCCGAGGGTCTTGAGCGTCGTGGTGATGCCACCCGTAACAACATCTTCATCCCTTGTAATGACCACACTCGCGCAGGGCAAACTTATGTCATTGTTCTGAAGCAAGTCGAAATTTACGACAATTGGATATGAATTATCACTGTTTCCTCGTTCTTGCATCGAAAGGTCATTCGTACTGTCAAAACAATACACGCTTGGACTTCCACCTCCGGGATTACTTACATTTTCGTTTGCAACTTTTTTAAAGAAATAGTCCCTAGAATCATCACGCCCAGGATACTGCTGGTTATCTCCTGGATCATTATGGTCCGTTGTGTTGTCCCAATACAACGCACATTCCAGCGCTGAATCCGCCATAAAGAGCGCCACACTAGATTCTTTACTGAACGAAGAAAGGACGAGCTGTTTCGCGGCGATATTCGCAATATTGATTCCGATCGAAAGCACGATCGCGCTCACCAGGAGAGCCACAATAAGCGCCATCCCACTCTTTCCGTCCCGTATTTTTTGGTATATTTTCATAGTGTGAGACTACCTCCAGCGGTATATATATTGGGAGAGTGTATACGTACGCGTGCTTCCGTTCGATAATTTCCAAGAAACATTCGTCGTCACTTTTACTTCACGCTCATCGCTTGTTTCTTCGACCTTAAGTGACCGCGTGTAGGGAGTTATTGGTGAGGCAGCATTGTCAGCTACTTGATAGATTCCTTGGATTTCGTAGACGCGACACGGATCTGCTCCGGAGCATGTGCGAAATAGTTCATCGCCAACATCCAGTTTGGACTGCCAGCTAATAATTTCGCAAGCAGTCTGACAAACATCAAGCCCTGCAAGCCAGTTCGGATTACTCGTGTTGAGATTGTACGCGATATTATACCTCACAAGCTCAAGTGACGACTGCGCAAGAAAAGTCGCGGTTACTTGCTGCTGCGCGTACCGTGCAGCCTGAATACCTGATTGCGCAATTGCAAGCGGAGCCAAAACGGCGGTAACCAAGATTGCAATAGCAATGAGGGTCTCAACGAGTGTGAATCCCTTCGAAAATGCTGCCGACCTCTTGCCAAAAAACCTCACCTGCAAAAAAAATGCAAAGGGAGTCCTTAGTGAGAACGAGGATTTTGTCTGAACACTGGACTGTATGTCGTGTTTATTCATAATTGAATTTATTGCGCATTGGGCAGACGTGCCGTCACCGCCGTTTGAATATTAAACGTAGATTGAGAGTCCCCAAACCCAGCTATTCCAACGATCCTAAGCAATACTCGTGGCTGATCCCCCGTCTGATTACCGATAACGTGAAACGTGATGGTGTTTGCGACGATCTCCGGTGGTGTCAATAGGAGCCCCGCATACTCTACACTTCCATCGCTTCGCACTAGCGTCTTCCTAATACCGTTACCTAGGCGGTAATACGTCACCACTCCATAATCAAGCTGTATGCTTATTCCCCAACAACCAGCAGCGGCATCAGTCTCAGCCTTGAACACCGCGGTATTTCTTGGTGTTGTATATAGTGGGGGAACTTCAGACTGCCCTAAGCATTGGAATTCCTTCCCCACGCGGACGCTTCGCCCAACATCATCAAGCGCAAAGTTCAAGCCCTCCATCACTCCGCGCATTGACTGCGCTTTGCGGTTTGCATCGAGCATAACAAGAAGAACACTGGTGGTGCCAAATATGACCACAGTAAAAAGTCCCATTGAAACAATAAGTTCAACAAGCGTGAACCCTTTTTCCTCTTTGTTAAGTATATTACGTAAAAATTTCATGCTCATAGGCTTTGACACAGTGTAGGATTTGTCGTTATGGTGGTAGAAATTTGCCCAGTACGGTATATTTGGATCTTTACATATCTCGTGACCACATTTGCCGTATCGGTGATACAAATATTTGCCTGATCGTACTGCGTGCCGCCCGACAATATCTTCGCGTCAAGATAAGGACGCTTAAATGTGACGTCAACAGCGCTTACTGCACTACTCCACGTACTCCCACTCAGAAGACCTATGCCACTTACGATATATCCGTTCATCGACACGAGTTTGAGGCATTCGGGAGTTACGCACGCAGACCCGCTTCCGTAAAGCCCGTCGCCATCAGTGTCGTCAGGAACACCATCAACATCGGGGAGTGTGTCCTGAAAAAATATGATCCCTGTCCCGTTCGGCTCGGCATGAAAACCATACGCGTAGTTAAACACGTTTGCCGTGCTCTGTTTTGTACCAATACCGTAAACCTGATACTCGCGAATATTGAGTGCCGTATCCATTACCACATTTTCATACTCGATCTTGGTGATGAACGGGAAATACCCACTAATAGAATATACGGTAATGAAAAGAATGAGCGTCATGACCACCAGAAGCTCCACGAGGGTAAACCCCGACACCATTCGTGCTTTTGCTTTTATTCGGGCCCCCGACGCTTCACCACGCGCCCACGCGGTGCTCAGTGAGCGCATTCCTCCTTTCATTCGCTTGTAGAAGCCGAGCGAAAGCACAAATGGTGTGGAGGTAAATCCCCTTTTTGATCGCGCTGCCATTTTAGCTTTCATGAGCGTACGCCACATGTGAATATTGTAACATGCATAACACCTTCTTTTGTCACGCGCCCCTGTGGAGAGCGCTGTTCACTAAAATGGCATCGGAAACAATCCGCCAAGATCAAATACGTTGAGGCCGCTAAAAAGTACGGCGAGCATTCCTAGGATCATGAAAGGGCCGAAGGGGATCTCGCTCTTGAGTGAAAAAGTTTTTGCATGCGTAATGTGGGCATGCGCATGACTCGCCGCAATGAGGAGGAGGCCTACCGCCGCACCGACCCAAAACGAGAGGATGATCGCGGATCCACCGAGCGGGAGCCCCAAGAACCAACCAATGCCGAGCGCAAGCTTCGCATCACCCAAGCCGATCCATCGCCCCTTGGAAACAAGCCAGAGTGCCGCAAACGGAAGCGCAAGGAACGGTCCTGCAAGGAGGGTGTAGAGTGCCGGTATTGAAAGTATCGCATCAAAATTTTCTGTGTTCAGCACAAAATACCCGAGTGCGAGTGCCGCAAATGCGTACACGAACGCGTCGGGGATGATTTGGTGCTTAAGATCATACACCGTAATGGCGACCAGTAGCGCCATCATGATGAGATAATACGCAAGCGCAAGCGGATCTGCTTGCGCAACGGGCACAAAGACCCATACGAGTGCAAAAAGCATTCCGGTCAAAAACTCCACAGCCGGATACTGCCACGAAATCCTGCTCTTACATCCATGACACCTCCCTCCTTGAAGCACAAAACTTATTACAGGAACAAGCTCATACCATTTGAGCGTCTTCCCGCACGAGAAACACATTGATCGGCCCGTGACCATGCTCCGCCCCGTGTTGTATCGAACCGTCACGACATTGAGGAAACTGCCGATAAAAAGACCGAGAAGAAAAAGCACTAGCAGTATTGGAAAAAAGTTACGTAGACCGATATCTTCTATCATTGCTTTGTAGTATATCACTGAAAACAAAAAACCCGCCTTTGGCGGGTTTTTTGTTTTCAGTGTGATTGTGTATACCACACCTGAATTTTTCCAAGGACCATCCTTGGTGACTAGAGACCTTTCAGGAGAATTATGCTCCGCAAAGGAACGGGTCGGCTGATGTTCCTGTACCCAAAACTGTCAGCGCGTCACTTGCTGCGGTTGCAACAAGTTTCGAGTTTCCTGAGCTATCAATACACCACGCGTCGGTCGTGTCTGATTTCAACGTCGTAGCAATTGCCCATGATGTCGTTGAGACGCCACAGCGGGTCAATGTATAAGCGTTCGTCGTGATAGTACCGCCAGCTGAAGTGTTTGCTGAATTGATTGCTGCTTTTACGTTCGTGTCTGCAAGAATGTTTCCAGTTGCGTTACTTGCACATGTTGCTTCCGCAAAAGCAGTTGCACCATACGTGTTCGCACCTGTACCGTCATAGTAAAGTTCCGCCTGCGCACGGATTCCATTCAAGTTTGCCTTGATTGCCGCGTCAGCACCCTTTGAGCGGGCCGTGTTAAGCGATGCAAGAACCACTGATGCGAGAACGCCGATAATGGCGATCACGACGAGAAGTTCGATGAGGGTAAAACCTCGTTTCGTATTTGACATACTAATAATTAAACTTGTTACTAGGGACTTTTTACACAAAAACTTTTTTATAATTTTTGTGTAAAAAGTCCTACTTACTAATTACTCACCTTCGTTCACGGAAAGCACATACGCACGTTCGCACGTCTAGTGTCTATTATACCAGAATGCTCACAATACAAGGAATGAGGTGTGGATAAGTGCCAAAAATAAAGAGCCGAGCATTTAGGAGGCGACTGTAATTTTTGAGCACCGAGCACTAAATCATTTCAGACTGTTCCCTATTCGGCTTCTTAATCACCTGATTCCGTACCCTCGTTGTTTAAGCTTGCGTTCTCGCTCCTGTGCGTCCATTTTATCCTTATATGCCTCATAGTACACAAGTTCAGGTTGTTTCCCCGCATGTTCTACCAGTCTTCTTTTGAGATCATTTGTATAGCCAATGTACGTACCACCATCTCTTCCATTTTTGAGAACATACACGTAGAACATGCGGGAAATGATTTAGTGCTCGGTTTGCATAAAATATGGTCGCTCCACGTTGTTCCGCTCCCTATTTTATGAAATTCCTCCTGCAATGTTGTAGATCGGCATGAGAACCGCCGCAAGAACAGTACCGACACCAAGACCAAGCATCACGATCATGATCGGCTCGATCAACGCCACAAGAGAGTCCACTGCACCGTCAACTTCACGCTTGTAGAATATTGCCAACTTCCCCAGCATGTCCGGGATCTTTCCGGTTTCCTCACCCACTTTGATCATTTGGATCATAATGCGCGGGATCTCATCATTGTGCGATATAGCATCTGAGAGCGGCGAGCCTCCTTTGACCGCTTCGTGTGTATCGCGCAGAATCTTTTCATACACATTGTTCCCCACCACCGTCGCCGTCACCTCAACGGCGCGAAGAATCGGAATACCGCTGGTAAGCATCGTGTAGAGGTTGTCCGCAATGCGTGAGAGGTACAACTTGCGATACAGATCACCCACCACCGGTACTGAAAGTTTCATTCTTGAGAACGAAATAAATCCCTTTTTACTGTAGTACCAAACGGTGAACGCAGCAATGACCGCAGCTAAAGCAGCAAAGAGGCCATAATTCACTAAAAAGTCCGATATAGCCAGAACAATCTTGGTGTACATAGGGATATCTTGTCCACTCGATTTAATGATCTCGGCAAGTTTCGGCACCACAAACGTCATCATGCCGATCATAACTCCAAAGAACACCACGATCACAAATACCGGGTAGATGAGGGCGTGTTTGGTTTTTGCCGCCAATTCGTAGTAACGATCAAGGTAATCCGCCAAATAGAGAAACGTTTCGGAGAGTTTTCCTGACTCTTCTCCAGAACGCACCATCGAAACATAGAAATCTGAAAATACCGCCGGGTGCTTGTTGAGTGCTTGCGAGATCGGAATACCGCTCTGAACATCATCGGCGATCTGCGTGAGCTTTTTCCCCAGTTCAGGATTATCCGCTTCTGCGGCAAGAAGACGGAACGCACGAAGCGCTGAGATGTGCGCCTCAAAGAGTGTGGCAATCTGACGCGACAGCACCACCACATCTTTAAGTGAAATACGGTTGAGGAACGAAAGGTCTTTATCGAAGAATGATTGGGATTCTGCCGGCTTGATCGCCACTACAATGAGTTCCTTGCGCTGGACCGCCGCTACAGCGGCATCTTGCGTGGGTGCATCAACGCTACCTTGTCGCTCCTCACCCGAACGCGTAAGTGCTTTATAGAAGAAGAGCATGGTAAAAGATTAGATGAGCTTTTCGAGCGATTTTGGGTTAAAGGAGTGAAGGAACGCATTCTCCACCGTGATCTCTCCGCGGCGGACCAATTCTGCAAGGGAGCGGTTCATGTCGATCATTCCCTGTTCAAGTCCGGTCTCGATCACGATATTGATCTCGTGCGTGCGCCCTTCGCGAATAAGGCTTGAGACCGCGTTATTGTTGATGAGAAGCTCGTACGCAGGAACCAGGCCGCCGGCGACTTTGGGCACCAAGCGCTGTGAGAAAATCGCGATCAAACTCCCTGCAAGCTGTACGCGAATCTGCGATTGCTGCTCTGCAGGAAACGAGTCAATAATACGATCGATTGTCTGCGCCGCATTGTTTGTGTGGAGCGTTGAGAGCACCAGGTGACCAGTCTCAGCGGCGGTAACCGCGGCAGACATGGTTTCAGGTCCACGCATTTCACCGATCATGATAACGTCCACATCCTGACGAAATGCCGAAAGCAGTGCTGAATGGAAATCTTTCGTATCAATCCCCACCTCGCGCTGATCAATGACCGATCGATCTTCTTTGAAGATGTATTCAACCGGATCTTCGATCGTGACAATGTGTTCCGCACGCTCATTGTTAATGAGCTCGATCATTGCGGCAAGCGTCGTTGATTTTCCCTGTCCCACCGGACCCACCACGAGGAAAAACCCTTGTTTGCGACGCGCAAACGTTTCAATGATCTTGGGGAGGCGCAGATCTGCAATAGTCTTGATCTCGTTGGGAATGACGCGGAGCGCGATCCCAGCAACTCCTTTTTGGAAAAATGCATTTCCTCGAAATCGTGTTGATTTTTCGTGCTCGTACGAGAAATCAACTTCTTGTTCGGCGAGAAACTCTTTTTTGAGTTCAGTTGAAAGGATCACATCGAGGATACCGAGCGGATCTTCTTTGGTGAGAACCGGCTTCTTGACGAGCGGTATGAGGTTGCCCGCGACGCGGATCATTGGGTGTCGCCCCGCGGAAAGATGGAGGTCCGATGCCCCTTCGCGTACCACAATATTTACCAGATCTGCAACTTCAGCTCGATAGTCGGTCATAGGGTTTATGGTTTAGGGCACGCTTTCTCATTAATAAGTTCGGTGACTTTTGCAACCACCTCAGATGGTGTTGCGGATGCTTTGACGATGTACCCATCAACGCCGAGCTGCTTTCCTTTTTCTATATCCGAACGCTGGCCAAGATTTGAGAGGACCACAAAACATGAGTGCGGTGCGAGGTTATCCTTTTTGACGGTGTCGATCAATTCGAATCCGTCCATTGCCGGCATTACAATGTCGGAAAGGATCACGTCAGGAACAAGGCCATTTTTCAATTTACTCAGTGCATCGACACTCCCCATACTTGCATGCACATCAAATCCCGATTGCTTGAATTTGATCGTGTACATGTCGAGGAGAAATTGATCGTCATCAATGATCAGGATCTTTGCTTTTACGGTATCGGTCATAGGTAAAGTATATTACACCTTGTAGATTTCTTCAAAAGGCACGATCCCGCGGAGTGCTTTATGCATCGCGTCTTCTTTCATGGTCGTCATGCCTTTTGCGCGGGCCACCTTCCAGATCTCCGGCTCAACGGGATTTTTCAAGATGATGTTTTCGATATCTTTATCAATCTCAAGCATTTCAAAGACACCCATGCGGCCACGTGTTCCGCTTGGGCAGTCAGGTGTAGGTACTGCTTCATAAAATGTATCGCCCACGAGAACCTCTTTACGAAATTCTTCGGGGAGGTCGGCAAACTGATGGTCGAGCATCGCCTTGACCCCGCCTTCAACCGGAATCGCCTTCTTCCCCGTTGGGTCAGGGCACAGTGTGCGTACGAGACGCTGGGCAATGACGAGTGAGAGCGTTGGGGCGATAAGGTACGGGTCAACACCCATGTCAACTAAACGCGGAATCGCGCCGACGGCGCTATTGGTGTGCAGTGTCGAAAACACCAAATGACCGGTCAGTGCCGCTTGAATGGCGAGCTGTGCCGTCTCTTTGTCGCGAATTTCTCCCACCATGATGACATCCGGGTCTTGACGAAGAATCGACCGGAGACCGTTCGCAAAGGTGTAGTCGATCTCAGGCCGCACCTGAGACTGGTTCATGCCGCCAATGTTGTACTCGACCGGATCCTCAAGTGACACTACGTTCTCGGTTTCGCGGTCGATCTCACTGATCATTGAATAGAGTGTCGAGGTCTTTCCTGATCCTGTTGGTCCGGTGATGAGGATCATTCCATACGGAAGGTCGAGCCCTCGGCGCAAGGTCGCCTCATGGCGGCTTGTGAGTCCCATCTTATCAATGGCCTTCATACCTTTTTCGGGATCAAGAATACGCATCACCACCTTCTCGCCATAGTAGGCAGGAAATGTTGAAACACGGAAGTCGATCTTGCGTCCATCGATGCGCGCCGAAAAGCGACCGTCTTGCGGCTTACGTTTCTCGTCGAGACGGAGACTCGTCAAGATCTTAATACGGGCAACCACGGCATTGTGGACCGCGGGCGGCAAAATAATACTCGTGTACAGAACACCGTCCACGCGAAACCGTACACGTACCTTGTCTCCCGTGTGTTCAATGTGTACGTCAGATGCATTTCCTTCGGTGGCATGGCGAAGGATCACGGCAACGATCTTGGTGACCGGGGCATCTTCGACGATCTTGGTATCGATCTTGCCATCCTTCTTTTCATTCTCGATCGGCTCGTTTTTAATGAGCTCCGTACCTGATCCATCGTCTTTTATGTCCTTCTCCAACTCCGAAACTGCTTTTTCCACCTCAACAGTAAGTCCTTTATACCCTTCCGCGGCGGCAAGGTAATCTTTTTCTGAGATCAGATAAAGCTTGAATGGTTTACCGGTTCGTATTGAAATGAACTGCAGTGCATCTTTTGCTGCTATATTTTCCGGGTCCGTCACCCCAACGGCAATAACGTTGTTTTCAACACCAAGCGGAACAAATCGATAGTGTGCGGCAGACTCCTCAGGAAGATACCTGAGCGTCTCGGAGGGAATACTTTTGCCTCCGAGGTCGCGCGTAGGCAATCCATAGAATTCTGCGCGCGCAGCAAGAAGCGCTTGCGCATCGGCGCCTGCATCAAGGAGTGCTTGTTCAAAACTTACACCCTCGGCAATACGCGTTTCAACAGCCGAAACATTTTCGGGTTTAAGTAATCCGCGCGAAATTATATGCTCGAGAAGCGTCATGATTCAAAAGAACAGCCAACCATGGCAATGATCACCGCGCGGAACTTGACCTACTTGGTGTTGCCGGAGCAAAAGGATTGTCTCGACCGGTGTTCTCTTCTGAGAGTTCACCCACAGAAAGCGGTATTCGTGCATCTTTCAATGAACGAATCACTTCGTCATCCAGAATGGACGTATCAATCTCTGAAAGATCGTTTAGTCGTGAGTGTGCCTCCGCAATGGCAGCGGCATCGCTCATTTGAGCACTCGACATGCTCCCCACACTTTGCCGTACAGTGGATACCGGCCCTTGCTCTACAAGAGGCCCTGCGGCATCCTCTTTCCCTAACGTAAATTTGTATGCAAAGAAAAGAAGGAGTGCGAGTAAAACTCCTGCGCCGATATTTCGTACAATAGGTGGTAGTGTTTTCATAACAATTATTGTACCGAGATGGTCCGCAAAATTACCGAATAATCATACGCTGACGGACTGCTTGTTTTGGAAGTACTGCCTGACGACTTAGGCGCCTCCTCAGAAACTGCTGCAAATTCAATATTTTCTATTTCAAGGAGTACCAAGTTCTGTTCTATTTCTCGTAAAAAATCAACGAATTGCGGGTATGTTGCTGAAACCGAAAATGCGACCGTGCGTGTCGCGCGTTCGTTTTTTTTCTGTGGTTCTGCCTCATTGTTCGGTGCATCATCGCTCTTGGCCTCAAGCATGAGGCCTTTCGTCTGAAGACCGCGGTTCCCTGCAAGCGCGCTGATATCATTCAGGAAAAGAATTTCATCTATTTCAAGAGGGAGGATCGCCCCAATACGCCCCTGAGGGTCCTCTTCTTCGAACCGCTTCACCTTTTCAGAGATATCAGCGACGAGCGTTTTCAGTTCTTCGCCCTGCGTGATAGTACCCTGGGCGGATTCCTGTTGTTCTTTGATACTGCCTACCTCCTCCCATGTTGGCGCAATGAATGCAAAATACGTTGCTCCGGAGAGGATGAACAAAATAATAGGGATAAAAGGGTTGCGCATAAAAATCAGTTAGTTGTTTGAATCTCGGTAACCTCAAGCGCCGGCGCACTATCTACGGCGGCAGTATCCGCTACGGGAGTTGCGGGGGCGACCGAACGCGCGTAGCGGAGCGCCTCACGGTTGAGGTCGAGCGTGATCGTAAAAGAAACGCTCCCCTCCTCGGTAAGCTCCGGCGTGGAGATCGTAAGCGAAGATACGAGGCATGGATCTTGTCCGGCTCCATTGCAGAGCGGCGCATCCTTTTTTTGAAACGCCGCGGTCCATTGCTTAAGCTCCTCGCGCTGAAGCGCTGCGGTCATGTAGCTCGTGGTGACTGCACCCAATTCAACCGTAAGTGCTCCGGCTTCGGCATCTTTCTCGAACGCAAATGAAGCGAGCTGCACCTCCTTTAAGGTGTGGGCTTCAAGAAAATCAAAGAGTGGCGTCAAGACGAGGTGTTCGTTCAAGAGCGCCTTCACTGAACCCACCTGAATACCCAATTCTTCTGCGCGGCGAATCACTTCTGCACGTTCTGCGTTCTTGTCATAGTCAGAACGGAGTTCTGCGATCCTTGCCTCTTGTTCACTCAAATGCTTCTCAAGCACATTTTTGTACACAAAAAGTCCGCCTGCTGCACCCACCACAGAAAAGAAGGTGAGTATTCCTACAATGAAAAAAATGCTCGTAGGGCGGGACGACGAACCACCCGTGGTAAGCGGTGCTTTCGGAATGAATGCGATGTTGGTATCTCGTTCCATAGATCTTTTGAAAAGTGCAATTGTAATTAACCTTCCTGCAGTGCCTTAAGTCCCAATCCGATAGCAACAGCAAACTCGGGCCCTGCATCCTTGAGTGTCGTTTCCATGAATGCCGGAGTTTCGACACGCTCAAACGGATTCCCCATCACTACGTCAGTATCAAAATTCTTCTGCGCAAATTCGAGCAATCCTTTTAACATCACCCCGCCGCCAGTCAAAATAACTTTGCTCGTTTTTTTATTATACCTCCTTTCGTAATTTGACAACACCCTGCTTGCATCGGAAAAGATCTGCCCGAGCGGAAGCGTGATCGCTTCCGCGAAGTGCGGGTCATTCGGCATTCCCGCTAATCCGTAATCCCTTTTTGCTTGTTCTGCTTCGCCTTTTGGAATACTCAAACCTGTCGAGAGCGCATTCGTGATGTCCTGTGAACCCATATTGATGATGTGGGAGCTGTGGATAATTCCCCATTCCACCATGGCAAGCTTGGTCGTCGCCGCGCCCATATCAAGGATCATGAGCGGTGAGGTGTCTCGCCCGATGACTGACCGAATAGCGCTGAACACCTCGATCTCATACGAAGCATTCTCGAGACCTACACGCTTGGCGATCTCTTTGTACTTTGCAATAGTGTCGTTGTGTACCGCCGCAAGGAGCACTTCAATTTTCTTTTCTTTCTGATCCGGCGCGTTTGCCGCCGCGAGCGCACTGCTTTTTTCTGGAATGATCTGCCACCCCAACTGCACCTCCGCGGCGGGGACCGGGATGTACTTGCGGGCCTCAAAAGGGATCATAGTCTCGACCTGCCGCCGATCCGCATTCGGAAGCTCGATGACCAAAAGGAAGCTTGGCCCTAGGGGAAACGCAATCGCGCCAGCATGAGGAATGATACCTGTTTCGTGAAAAACGTCCTGCAATGCTTGTGAAATCTTTTCGAGTGACAGGTTCGTCGCTTGTCCGACAACACCCTCCGGTGAGTACGGACCGAGAGCAAGCTCTCCATAGTTTTTAAGGAGCGCTCTTCCACCGCCATCTTTCTCGAGCTCGATTACTTTGATCGCCGATGCGCCGATATCAATACCGAGGACGCGCTTCTTCGCGAAGACTGTTCTGGGATTCCACTTGAGTAACTTTTCAAAAGGGTTGGGCATGATTCTATGCTAGTATTTTAGCATAGAATCATGCTATGCGACGTTCTTTTGGCGCAAAAGTTATCCACATAACACAGAGTCTGCTCCGGGAGATTGTCAGCATGCTCTTCCCTATTTCGTGTGCCGGATGCAACGCGCAAAAAACTCCACTCTGCACAGCGTGCGCGCGTACGATCGTCGAACCGGAACACTCTGATACGCTTATCGCACCGTGGAGTTTCAGAGATCCGCGTGTGCGCAGCCTGATTCACCATCTAAAATATCGCGGACGCACCGTGGTCGTACGCGTATGTGCAGAAGCACTGAGTGAAAGACTTACCGAGGAGATCTCCGAAAAAATAACGTACGGAACATTTCAGGATCCTCTGATCATACCGATACCCCTTCACCCATCCCGTAAACGTTCGCGCGGATATAACCAAGCGGCGCTACTGGCGCAAACCCTTGCAGAAACAGCATTATTTTCCTGCGTGTATGAACAAAATGTCCTTAAACGCATCAAGGACACACCGGCACAGGCGCACATCAAGGACAAACGGGAACGGGCGCGTAACATTGTTGGCGCCTTCGCACTTCACCCTGACGCTCAGGAAAAAATTGCCGGGAGGGACGTCATTCTCATTGATGACGTTGCAACGACGGGCGCAACCCTCCGCGAAGCAGAAAAAGTGCTCAAGTGTGCCGGGGCACGTGAGGTGCTACTTGCCGCCGTGGCGCATTAGATTTGCGGAGACGATGGGATTCTCTCCGTACCGGAGCAGTACAGGTTTCCCATTTTTTCCGATGAGTACATCGTCAAAAATAAGGGAGAACCTTTTCGAATCCCATACGGAAGCCAAGCAGTTGGCTTCCTCGTCTCCGCCCAACAAACAAAAAGCGCCCTTGCGGACGCTAATGTTTGTACGGGCGGAGACGATGGGATTCGAACCCATGATCCCGGTTAAAGGATACCTCGTTAGCAGTGAGGCGCTTTCGACCACTCAGCCACGTCTCCGTATTTACTTCCTATTTACTCGGCTACTCTATCATATCAAGCAATTCTCTGCCATTCTTCTCGCAAACAGGCCCATGCTACAATTCCCTGATGAAACGTGCCGTAGAGATCTCTCCTGACACCCCTTTGAGTGACCTCTTTGCTATTCGCCCAGACCAGAAAAAGGCACTCTCCCGCCTACGCATTGTTACGGCACGCGATCTCTTACTCTACCTCCCCGCGCGATACGAAATGCGTGGCAGAGAGAGCGCCATTTCGGGACTTTCTAAAGGCGACACCGCAACAATCTACGGACGCGTTGCCTCGGTAAAAACATCACGCGGATTTCGCACCAGAATTCCCATGGGTGAAGCACAAATCGAGGATGGGAGCGGATCCATCAAAGCGGTGTGGTTCCACCAGCCCTACATTGCCAAAACGCTCCATCCGGGAAGCGCCGTCAAGGTTTCGGGGACGATCCAAGAACGCAAAGGCGAACTCTACCTCGCCAATCCGCGCATCGAACCGCTTGCGGATATACCTGATTCTTCGTCATCGCTTTTTGGAACCATCGACCAGCCCGAAGCGATGCTCCCGATCTACCCCGAAACACAGGGGGTGAGCTCACTCTGGCTTCGGCATCACATTGAAACGCTCATCAAAAAAGGTATACATGAACAAATCGCCGATCCAATCCCTGAAGAGATCTTAAAACGCTACCATCTTCCCTCTCTCTCGACCGCGCTCGTATGGGTCCACGCGCCGCAAAAGGAACCGGACGCCACGGCGGCGCGCAAACGATTCGCATTCGAAGAGATCTTCGTGATCCAGCTCGCCCGCATGCGTGACCGCGCCCTCTACAATTCCCGCCAGGCATTTTCGGCACCTATCACCCCTGAGGCACTCGCCACGTTCACTAAAAGATTTCCCTTTCCCTTAACCCGCGCCCAAAGCCGCGTCATTGACGAAGCGCTTACCGATATCGCAACTGAACGCCCCATGGCACGATTGATCGAAGGCGATGTCGGCTCAGGCAAAACCGCGGTCGCAGCGATCGCAACGTACGCGGCAATCTCCTGCGCACCGCCCGACAACCGCTTCGCGCGACTCCAGGTTGCTTACATGGCACCCACCGAAATCCTTGCACGTCAGCACTTTGAGAGCTTCCTTGAGTACTTTCACGGAACCGGCATCGGGATCGGGCTTATTACCGGAAGCGGGTGCGTAAAATTCCCCTCCAAGGTCGACCCTTCGGGAACCACGCCGATCTCACGCACGCAATTCTTGCGATTCCTCAAAGATGGCGAGCTTTCTATTGTAATCGGCACGCATGCGCTCATCGAAAAAACAGTTGCATTCCGCCACTTGGCACTCGCTATTGTGGATGAACAGCACCGCTTCGGCACGATGCAGCGCGCAAAGCTTCTCCGCAAAGGAGAGCGCGTACCGCATCTCCTTTCCATGACCGCAACGCCGATCCCGCGCACGCTTGCGCTCACGATCTACGGCGACCTCGACCTTTCCGTGATCGACGAATTGCCCCCCGGCCGTCTTCCGGTCGCCACGCGCATCATTCTTCCCAGTGAACGCAAGGGTGTGTACGAGACGGTCCGCGGCGAACTTGCCGCAGGACGACAGGCCTATGTGATCTGCCCGCGCATCGACGAGCCCGATCCGACCAAAGCACTCGCGCTCAACGCAACGTCGGTGACCGAAGAAGCAAAACGCCTCAAAAAAGATGTCTTCCCACACTACGAGATCGGTATTCTTCATGGGAAACTGCTTCCCAAAGAAAAAGAAGCGGTGATGGAAAAATTCTCGCGTGGTGACATCCATATTCTTGTTGCTACCTCCGTGGTCGAGGTCGGCGTCAATGTCCCCAATGCCACCATGATGGTGATCGAGGGCGCGGAACGCTTCGGCCTAGCACAGCTCCATCAACTCCGTGGACGTATTGCGCGCAGTACGCACCAAGCGCACTGTTTCCTCTTTACAGACACCAAATCGGCATCATCGCTTACCCGTCTCAAAGCAATCGTCGGTGCAAAGAACGGATTTGAGCTTGCTGAAAAAGACCTAATGATTCGCGGCGCGGGAGAACTTTCGGGCATGCGTCAATCCGGCATCTCGGATATCGGCATGGAAGCGATTCGCAATTTAAAACTTGTTGAAGCGGCGCGCGCAGAGGCGCGCGCAATCATCGCGAACGACCCTGAACTTTCCGGAGTGCCGCACTTAAAAGCGCGTGTTGATCACACGAACAAAACAGGGCACTTTGAGTGATTTTCCCCTAGGCAGTGTTGACATAACCGTCGCAAAAGAAGCCTCGCACCCAGGCTCGTCCGCCAAAACACTGAAATTTCGGCTACAACACTTCGCTTCGGCCTCGCCGTATCTCGATACGCCTCGACCTCCATCTCGTCTTTCGCTCGAAATTTAAATGTTTTGTCAGGACGCGGTTATGTCAACACTACCTAGAGCATTACTTTCGCGATATAGAGAACAACATACTGAAGCGGATAAAAGATATAGAAAAAATTACGTGCTTTTATACCCTCGCGGTTGTTGTAGGCAAGAATAATTGGGAGCGCAAAGATCGCCATCCAGCCGATCGGGAGATAGAGACCTTCACGCGCGCCGACCATGAAAAACTCGGTGATTATCGCGATCGCGGGGAAGAAAAAGATCAGCATCTGTGCGGCAATGAGCCGCTTGGGATATTTCGCAAAGAGCGAGAATGCGACGATCGAGAGCACGCCCAGTGCGCCGTAATCGGAATTAATCATCTGCGCAACGAACGCGAAAGCGCCAATGATCACGGCGCGAGTAGGCGTATCATCGTAACGTTTTGTACCCATGATCGCTGCAAGTCCGAGCGCAAGTGTGAACACCACGTTTAAGAGCATGGGGTCAACGCCGATAAGATTGTTAGCGAAGAAAAACGGGATCTGTGAAACAAGCGCCAGTATCGCCAAACGCTTTAAGTAGAGGGTAGTATTTTTTGAATGCTCTGCACCGTTCGCAATAAGCCATGCAAAAAGCGGGAATGAAATGCGCCCGATCATGCGTAGTTCAGTAACACCCGGGAAAAAGAAAAGACCGACATGATCGATGACCATCGTAACAACCGCGATCAGTTTTATGGCGAATGTGCTCATGAATGTACGGGCGCGCTTCGAGTGAACTGCAAATCCCTGTCCGCCCGCTTGGACTCGAACCAAGGACCACCAAGGTATAAGCTTGGCGCTCTAACCAACTGAGCTACGGGCGGACAGGAATTTTCAATTGTGACTCGCTTGGCATGTAAAGTTTGGTACTCTAGCCATCAATCTACGGGCGTATGCCGTACCCTCTACCCGAGCATTTCCTCCTCTATTTTTTTCGGCTTGATGCCATTGAGCACCAAGAGCTGCTCGAATTCGGCGCGTTCTATGGTCTCCTTATCCACGAGCTCCCGCGCGATCGCATCGAGCGCCTTGCGGTGCGTGGTGATTACTTCCTCGGCACGATGGCGTGCATCGGTAATAATGCGTGACACTTCATCGTCGATCGCCTTCGACATTGCTTCGGAGTACTCACGGTCAGCCAATACTCTGCCCCCGATCACGCGCCCGCCACTCTCGAACGCGACCGGGCCCAGCACCTCTGACATTCCGTACTTGGTGACCATATCACGCGCAAGCGCTGCCGCCACCTGAAGGTCACTTGATGGTCCGGTGGTGAGATCACCGAAAAGTGCGAGTTCTGTAACATACCCGCCGAGTGACACAGCGATATCGTCGAGGAAGACTTTGCGCGTTTGCATGCGGCGCTCTTCGAGTGGAAGTTTAAGCGTATACCCAGCGGCGTGCCCGCGGGAAATGATCGAGATCTTGTGCACCGGATCCGCGTCGGGGAGCACTGACGCAATGAGCGCATGCCCCGCCTCGTGGTATGCCGTCACCTCTTTTTCTTTCTTGGAAAGGAGGTGCGATTTGCGCTCAGGTCCAAGCATCACCTTTTCGATCGAACGGATGAGATCGTACTGCGTGATCTCTTTGCGATCCTCGCGCGCAGCAAGAATGGCGCCTTCGTTCATGAGAGAGCCGAGGTCGGCGCCGGAGAATCCCGGCGTACGTTCTGCAACAACGCGCAATACTACATCAGGACCAAGCGGTTTTTTGGTTGCGTGGATATTCAAGATCGCTTCGCGGTCATTTATATCAGGGAGATCAAGCGTCACGCGGCGATCGAAGCGCCCAGGGCGAAGGAGCGCCGGATCAAGCACGTCGGGCCGGTTCGTTGCCGCCACGACGATTACCTTCTCGTTCGGCTCAAAGCCGTCCATTTCAACGAGGATCTGGTTGAGGGTCTGCTCGCGCTCGTCATTGCCACCGCCCAACCCTGCCCCGCGCACACGCCCTACAGCGTCGATCTCATCCACGAAAATGATTGCGGGAGCGGACTTCTTTGCCATCATAAAAAGGTCGCGGACGCGTGATGCGCCGACACCGACGAACATCTCAACGAATTCCGATCCGGAAATGATGAAGAACGGCACCCCTGCCTCGCCGGCGACAGCACGCGCGAGCATGGTCTTCCCTGTTCCCGGTGCGCCCACCAAGAGCACCCCTTTAGGAATACGTGCACCGATATCCAAAAACTTCTTTGGGTTCTTCAAGAAGTCCACGATCTCGACGAGTTCTTCTTTTGCTTCTTTCACACCCGCAACGTCCTTGAACATCACGCGCTGATTTTTGTCATTCGGATCGATCATGCGCGCTTTTGATTGTCCGAACGTGAATGCCTGCATACCCGCACCTTTGACCTGGCGTGAAATGAGCCAGAAGAAGAGCACGATCAAAATGATCGGGAGCAGGAACGGCAAAAGGTTGAGTGCCCAGTAGCCGAACCCCGAAGGTGCTTTGATCTCAAGATTGACCGGTGCGAGCTTTTCCGCTGTCACACCATAATTTGCAAGCGTCTCTGAGAGAGAGCTCTCTACTTCCTTTTTGCTCTTCTTTTTGGTCTCATCAGTATACGTGATCGAGAGCTCCCCGCCCTCGACTGCGATCGAACGCACGGTGCCTTCATTGATATTCTGCGCGAGTGTCGAGAGCGGCACCTCCTCAACCTTTTCCGCACGATCAGCGACCAATGAATACACAGTGGCGATCACCAAAAAGATTAGGACGGCATTGAGAATGTTTACCACGAACTGCTGTTTTGGGCCTTGGGGCATAGGCAATTTACCGCCGCCCATGCGCCGTTTTCCACTGCCCCCACTCGATTTTTTCCCTTTTTGAGTTTCCATGGTTGGGTTCGCTTTATGAACCCCAAGTATACACGAACCTGTGGGGATATTGAAGCAAAGAAAGACCCGTCATCCATTGTCGAATGACGGGTCTTATGATCCTGTGAAGTTGCTCTGTGAAGTTTGTTATGGTCTCACGTTGTCGGTTTCCTGATAAAGCCACACCCGGTGCATCGTTTTTGTTCGAACGTTGCTTCCACGAACGGACCTTTCTCCGTGTGCTCCTTGAACGGAACAAGCAGCCACCGTGTGCACTCCGGACAGCGACGATGGAATCGCACTGCCCCATAAAGCGCCGCAATCGTAATGCCCGTCCCCACCGCCCACTCTAGCTGTTCTAGCATATCACCCTCTCTTGTTGTACGTCCCGAAAAAACAGTACGCCTCGAACTTTTGTTTGTCAAACACCCTCCCCACTGCTACCATGCGCATATGTCAGCCCTTATCGATAACCGCAAGGCGCACTTCCGCTTCGAGATCCTAGAGACCTACGAGGCGGGTATTGAACTGCTTGGGTTTGAGGTGAAGGCGCTCCGCAAAGGCCAAGGATCGCTCGACGGATCACACGTGGTGGTGCGCGGGGGCGAGGCGTTCCTGATCAACATGCATATTCCGCCCTTTCAGGAAAAAAACACGCCCAAAGAGTATGATTCTCGCAGGGCGCGCCGACTCCTTCTCTCTAAAAAAGAGATCGCCAAACTCGGCCACGCTGAAGGCACCAAGGGATTGACAATGGTGCCACTTTCGGTGTATAATAAAGCACACGTATTAAAACTCTCTTTGGGAATCGCTCGCGGAAAGTCGAATGTCGACAAGCGCGAAACGATCAAAAAGCGTGATGCAGAGCGTGAAGCACACCGCGCACTCAAAGGAGGAGAATAGTACGCACATTGACATGGGGATGCACGGCATCGACAAGAAGATCGATCGCGAAAACGCGCGACGCCGAGAGCCGACGATCTCGTAAAATCATCGGAAAAACGATACCTGCCAACAATTTGGTAGCAAAGGCAAAGAACGTTGTCTCTCCATACTTCGGTATGGGAAGCTTCGCTCCGGCATACGCTTTAGCGTAACGCCCCCGTTCCCTCTGTGTTTGATCTGAGGCACAGAACGGAGCGTCATTCATCAGGTGTAGCGCATGTGGCTGTTCCGACACACGCGCGAAACAAAGGAACTATGGCACAGTGAAGTTTTGCACGCTTCCTATTCACTGAGTCGAGACACCAAGAAACGCGCTACGCATCGTAGACACGTTTTCGGTTCCTTCTTGCACGCGAGTTCGACTCTCGCCATCTCCACTCGTAAAAACATTGGCGCCCCTCAAAGGGCGCTTTTGTTTTTTGAGTGTAGATGAGTGATGTGCCTGCGCACATCACGTGCGAGAGTCGAAGACCGCAGCTATGTTTTGCGAGCACGCAAAACCGCGAGGGGCGGGCTGCGAGTTCATCAAGCGACGACGAGGTGAAACTTGTAGCCGACTCTCACAACCTCCCCAAAAATAAATCCCTCCACTAATTGACAATACAACCAACACATGATATAATATAAACAGTTCCCCCTGTACAACACAAGGAGTCTGCACATGACACAGGTAGTATGCCGTTTTTGCACAGCAGAGATTCAGTCAGGTGCGCGTCACCACTGCAAACAAATGCAGGAAGCGAACCATCCTGCCCAGATTGCATCCGATGACGAAGATAGCAGTGACGGTTTCTTTGTTTCGCTTGCCGTCGCCGCAGTCACTGACAACTGGATGATCGGCGCCCTCGTGGGTGGCGATCTTACAGGAGCCGCTGTCGGCGATATGCTGTTTAACGACAGCGACGATGACGGGTCCGACAGTGATTTCGATTCCGGCGACTAATTCAAAAAGGAGGGCGTGGAATGCAAGTCTTAACAAATCTGGATGGCAAGAATCCGAAGCATGCAGGTGAGCCCGACTATCTCACCTACCAACTACTTGTTAGTGTGTTGATCGGTATCGGCGAAGAAATCAAGGTGGTGTTTCGTTCCACTTCGCGTGACGACACCAGCTACGAGATCTTCGACGGCGCGGGTACGCAGGTGGGAGAACGTCGCATGAAGTACGCCACCAATCGTTTGCACACACCTTTGGTCGATGACCTCAACGTGCTTCTCGAAGAGTACGGTGTAAACATTTCTTACGACGACTTCAAAGACATCGCCGGTCGCGCTGTGCGTATCTGCGAGAGCCGATTCGGTAACGGAAACAGCGACGGCGACGTAATTGTCACCATCCACTAGCCGCAAAGCCCTACGAGGAAGTCCCCGCGACTTCACAACTCGTGGGGCTTCTTTTTTCCCACACAAAAAACCGGCGCACCCGCGCCGGTTTGTCTTTACCTCTCCATCTACCGTTGTAGCATCCGATCGATTTTGGACTCCGACGGAACCTTGATGGTCTTTATCTCGCCCGTTCTTCGACTCACCCCAACAACCTCTCTGACATCGCTTTCGTAATGCGATCTCCACTCGTGTCGATTCTTCCACAACCTGCTTATCAGTGTAATAAACGCAATGGTCGCGGAACCGCCGAACAGTAGCATAAGTGCTCCTAAAAAGTCCTGCCACATGTTTGATACTCCTCTGAAAGAAAATTCTCTCCTCTAACCCTACCAACCTCACCCCGCACTGTCAAAGCACGCCATAGCAATTCCCCCTCCCCTCTGCTAGAGTTGCCGTATGAAGAAGCATGAGCAAACAAGCACCACAATCTACGATCTTCTCGTCATCGGCGGCGGACCATCCGGCATGATGTGCGCTGGGCGCGCGGCAGAGCTCGGCGCGCGCGTGCTTCTCCTTGAGAAAAATCCCGTGCTCGGCAAAAAGCTTTCCATCACCGGCGGTGGACGATGCAACGTCACCAATGCGGAATTTGACGTGCGAGCATTCTTGGAGAACTTCCCCGAATCAAAGGAGTATCTCTTCTCTCCGTTTTCAAAATTCTCATCAAAAGACACAATTGCTTTTTTTGAGCATCACGGACTCCCCGTCAAGATCGAAGACCGCAAGCGCGCATTCCCCAAAACAGAATCCGCACCTGACGTGACGCGCGTAATGGAACACTACGTGCGCGCGGCCGGCGTAACAGTAAAAACGAACACGGCAGTCGCCTCACTCAAAGAAGATTCGCACGGAACATTTCTCGTCACCACCAAACGCGGTGCGTCATATCGCGCACATGCTGTGGCGGTTGCGACCGGCGGCATGGCAGCACCGGAGACCGGCTCGACCGGCGATGGCTTCGCATTCTTAAGAAAACTCGGACACACCATCATCCGCCCCAATCCAAATATCGTACCGCTCACCACCACCTCCTCGTGGGTGCACACACTTGCGGGCACCACGCTTCCGCTTGTCGGCATTCGATTTTTTCAAAATGGCAAGATCGCACTGAGGAGAAAAGGGAAACTTCTCTTTACTCACTTCGGCATCTCGGGTCCCACCGTGCTCAACGCATCATTTGCCGTGAGTAAACTTTTGAAACAGGGTGCGGTCGAAGCATCGCTCGACCTCTTTCCTTCAGACGACGATGCCGCACTTGATGCAAAACTTATTGCTCTCTTTGAGGATAACAAAAATAAAGTCCTTAAAAATACGCTCTCAGATCTCATCCCCACCGCGCTTGCGCGCGCGATACTCTCGCTCCCTGCACTTGCTCTGGGTGAAAAGAAGGTGCACTCGATCACCAAAGAAGAACGGCGCCTGCTCGCGCACACACTCAAGCATCTTACCTTCCTCATTACCGGAACGCTCGGCTTCGATAAAGCGGTGATCGCTGACGGCGGCGTCGAGCTCGACGAAGTTGATTTCAAAGCAATGGAATCACGCCTCCATCCAGGGCTCTACCTTTTGGGTGACGTGCTCAATATTAATCGGCCATCTGGCGGATTCTCTCTTCAGCTTTGCTGGACAACCGGGTTTGTCGCGGGAACACACATTGGTAAAAATCGGTAAATCTGGTAACGAAAAGCCGGGCCTTTTCGAGACCCGGCTTTCGTCTTGTCTGCACTATTACTGAGCTGCGGTTTCTTCTGGGAGCATCCTCACGTGCTCGGCATGCTTGCCGTTTAGTTTGTCAGCAAACTCATGATTCACGTCACGATGGATCATTTCGTCCTTGCGCGTAGCAATGATCACCTCGCGCAGGCGAGCATCATCTGAAAGGTTCCAATACCTCTTTGCAATATCAGGCGCGGGAGGATTCGGCACCTCACCCGTTTCGACTTGTTCAAGGTACACGGTATAGCTGTGTACCGCCTCCTCCTCTAAATACGCGACCGTGCGGTGCGCCGTGCGCGACGAAACCAGATAGAGCAAAAAATAGATGGCGAAAAATATTCCCTGAGCAAGAATGATAACAAGCCGCTCGAGGTATGTTGGCTTGGTGATATGAACGTACACCATGAGATGCATGCGCTCATTCTCCGCTTCGTTCACGAGCGTGCGGATCCAGCCATGGTCATCACGAAAGCGGCGCAAGCACTTTAAGTGCTGAAAGAGTCCCCCTACCATACCCGGCACGGCGGCGACCGTTTCAAGAACAATGGCGCGATGACCATAGCGGCGGCGAAAGAATGCATTGGCAAATACGAGTGCAGTCTTTACGAAGCCACGGGCGATCCGGTCAGAGATATTTGCTGGGGCGCGGTGATAGGGCACTTGGTGCAACTCACGGTCTTCGACAGCATAGTACGGGGGTACATTCATAGTGTTCTACAATTTTTCATAGTATACACGAGACACCCCCAAGAATCACGCTCCTCACACATCGGCAAAGATTTGATATACTACACCATTATGCATCCACTGCTTCTTCTTTTTATTGGGGGAACCATCCTTACCATTGGTGATATTGTTTTCAAATTCTGGGCAATCAACGGAAAACATTCCTGGTACGCGGCGGGTATCATTGTGTACCTTATTGGTCTCCTTTTTTTGGTGCAATCCTTCAAAACTACCCATATCGCAACCGCATCGGTAATGTTCGTTATTTTCAACGTCATCACACTTGCTGCCGTAAGCGCACTGTATTTCAACGAGCGGCTCTCAGGGGTGCAGATCATTGGGGTCGGACTGGCTCTCCTTTCTGTGGTTATTATGGAGCTCGGCAGGTAGCGGTTGACTTTTCTTGCCTTTTTTACTATACTTTCGAATGCTTGTTGTTATCCCGCGTGGCGGGATTTTCTATCAAGTACGCCCTTATTGGGCACCATTCCCCCTTTGAAAGAACGAATTCGCATCAATAACCAAATACGCGCAGCCGAACTTCGGGTCATTACCGACTCTGGCGAGACTTTGGGCGTTATTTCGTTCCGCGAAGCACTTAATGAGGCAGAAAAGCGCAATCTTGACCTGATCGAGATCTCCCCGAACGCGGTCCCGCCAGTAGCGAAGATCATGGATTACGGGAAGTTTCAGTACGAACAGAGCAAGAAAGACCGCGAAATGAAGGCGAAATCGCACGTCACCGAGACAAAATCACTTCAAGTGAAGATCGGGACGTCCGACCACGATCTTGCGCTCAAAGCCAAGAACGCCGCCAAGTGGCTCCGCGAAGGACATCGGGTCAAGATCGACCTCTTCCTTACGGGGCGATCAAAGTACTCGGAAATGGATTTCAAGAAGGAACGCCTTGATCGCATCCTTACGCTCATCCCTGAGCAGTATCGGATCGCGAGTGGACCTGAAAAGAGCCCCAAAGGCCTTACGGTCGTTATTGAGCGCTCGAAGACAGGAAAGTAACAGCTGCCCGCGGGTATATACCGCTATCTCTAGAAAATTATGAAAACGAACAAATCGATTACTAAACGCCTTCGGGTCACCAAGAATGGCAAAATTCTCGGTCGCAAGCCGGGCGGCAACCATTTCAATGCCAAGCAGTCGCGCAACCGCCAGCTTGCAGGCAAGCGCGCGGTGCCCGTTCAGATGAGCACGCGCGACAAACGCCGTTTTCTTCCGGGAATGATCTAATTATTTGTAAGTTTATATACCACCATGACACGTGTAAAAGGAGGAGTCATCTCACTAAAACGCCGCCGCAATGTCCTAAAGCAGGTTAAAGGATATCGCTTTGGACGTAGCAATAAAGAACGCGAAGCGCGCGAAGCGATCGCGCATGCAGGAGCACATGCATTCGCGCACCGTCGCGACAAGAAAAACGACTACCGCCGCCTCTTTACGACGCGCATCAATGCAGCACTTCGCCCACTCGGACTTTCGTACAGCAAGTTCATCGGTATGCTCAAGAAAGAGAACATCACCCTGGACCGCAAGATACTCTCCCAGATCGCTGCAGAGCGCCCGGAAATCTTTGCCAAGGTTGTTGAGACCGCCCGCGGGTAAATACCATACTCTGGAACAATCTCTGAAAAGCGGCCGCCCCAAAGGGGCGGCCGCTTTTCCTTTACACTATAAGCACATTCTGGAAAGTCACTCGGAAAACATTCCTTGAGCTATTGCATTTTCACCCCTTTTATGCTATAATAGAGGTTCCTCGCAGCAACAGCAAGCTGACGAGGTATTGAACCTATGTTTCGTCTTCGCACCACAGGGGCACTTCTTGTTTTCTAAGATGCTTTGCACCAAAGAAAACAATGTCGCTCGGACGCTGTGTACGAGAGTACTCGTCCACGCGCTCCTCGCTAGCCGAAATAGAAATCTTGCGTAGTAGTTCCTTTCTGTTGCTGTGTCCTTGTGTGTGTTGTCCCCAACCGCGTGCCAATTCCACCTCCCTTGGAAACCGCGGCCACATGAGGATCTTTAGGAGGGTTGCGCCATCTTCTCCCAGGGTTAACAGGCGGTCCAACTTGTGATCCCCTTGGTGCCATTGAGATGTGCTGCAGTTGCTCCAGCCTGTCGCTTGCGGCAGGTTTTTCTTTTGCGACCTAAATTTCGTGACTGAAAGGAACTAGAAATTGGAAGTGCCCTTGTGGTACCTGAAAACGTCTCCCCCGACGCAACAAAGGGCGAGGTATCAGAGAACCGGTTCCCCTACCATGCCGCCCACGCCGTCATGATTTTTATACACAAAGTTGTGCGTATCTTTTTGTTTTTTGATGAGCTCGATCGCCTTTTCAACCAAACGCTTCGGACTTTCATCAAAGACCAGAAGATCGCTCGTGCGATTTCCTTTTTCCAAAATATTTTTGATCACCTCGTCAGTCGGCCACGCCCCCTCGAGTACGCCGATCGGCTTCTTGTCTTCAAAAGCGATCGTAAACTCGTGGATCGTTCCTACGCGACCACATCCCAACAGCACCGCGTCTGATGAGCGCGTAAGTAAAAGATCGCGTCCCGGATAGCCAAAACCGGTATAGATAATGATGTCCATATAGTCGATCGGGAGTTTGTACACCTCAACGTGTTCCCGTTCGGTTGCCGCGGGAGAAAGTCCGATAGAGAATCCGCCGAGCTCCTTGGCGCCCATGGCCGCCCAAAGTGGAAAGCCGGTCGTTGCGCCCGTAACGATGATACCTCCCTGGCGGACGATCTCGCGGCCGAGCTCCTTGGCACACTCCATTGCGTTGGGGCCACAGTGCCCTGTTTCAGCAGCTCCTGAAACGGAGATCTTGTAGCGCATGTGTTCATGCTTGGTATTTTCTGTCTGTTGTTCGCACGTACTTGCAGAGCTCATAAATAGAATAGTAGGGGAAATCTGTTAAAAATCAATATCAACCACGTCGCCGTGCTGTGGAACGCGTGCCGATAGTCCCAAGTAATCGCGCAAGCGCTGTGCGAGAAACATCGCAGACTTTGGCTCACCGTGCACCAAAAACACTTCCTTGATGGTGTCGGCGACCGGCTCAACGAACCCAAACAGAGCGCTCGCATCTTTGTGTGCCGAGTACCCATGGATCGTCACCACCTTGGCGCGTACGGGAACCGTGTCGTCCCCGAACATGACTTCTTTTGCACCCTCCTGAAGCATTCTTCCCGGAGTTCCTGCCGCCTGAAATCCCACCAAGAGCACCGTGCTCTTGGGATCAGGCAAGTAGCGCTTGTGGTGCTCCACCACGCGACCACCATTCGACATTCCTGATCCTGCCATGATGATCTTGGGATTGGGCACGTGCGCGATCGCCTGCGACTCCTCACGCTTCATGGTGAAGTGGAGCCGCGGAAATTTAAAAATATCGTCACCGGACTTAATCGTTGCGGTTGTTTCCTTGTTAAAGTATCCCGTGTTCTTTTTATAGATCTCAGTCACCTTAATCGCGAGCGGTGAATCCACAAACACCGGGATCTCGGGAATCTTCTTGTGTTCCACAAGATCATTGATCTCAGCGAGCACTTCCTGGGTACGTTCGATCGAAAAAGCCGGAATCACCAGTGCGCCACCACGGCTCACCGCGTCTTCAATCACATCTTCGAGGAGGTGTTTTCGTGATTCTTTGTCTTCGTGATCGCGGTCGCCATATACACTCTCCATGATGAGGTAGTCTGCTCGCTCAATAGTATCGGTGTCATGTAAAAGCGGTGCGGGAGAATTGCCCAGGTCGCCTGAAAACACAACGGTCTTTCCATTACGGGAGAGTTCGATCATCGCTGAACCAAGAATGTGTCCTGCGTCACGGAACACCGCCGTAACTCCACCAGGAAGCTCAACCGGCTCACGATACGGAACTGATTCCCAGAGCGCCATCGTGTGCTCCACATCATCTTCTCCATACAAAAGCTCTTTCCCTTCAGCCTGTGCTTCCTTGCGAAGGACGCCCATACTGTCGGTCATGATAAGTTCCGCCATCGCCTTGGTGGGTGCGGTCGAGTAAATGGCACCCGAAAACCCTTCTTTGATGAGGCGCGGGATACGTCCCACATGGTCAAGGTGCGCATGGGTAACCAAAAGTACGTCAACCTCACGCGGGTCAAACAAAAACGGTTCACGGTTTTTTTCATCGCACACCTTTTCACACTGAAAAAGTCCGCAATCAACCATGAGCTTGACCGGCTTCCCCTCCCCGGAGAGCGTTACCAGAAAATTTGATCCTGTTACCATTCCCGATGCACCGTAAAATCCGATCGTAGTCTTATCAGCCATAAAATTATTTCTTGCTTGTAGTATTTCTCCTGGTAAGAACTGCGGTTACTGCGCCTACCATGTCAAACATGAGGTCTTGTTGCGTATCGATCGAATCGCCAATAGCATCGAGGCCGAACTCAAACACCTCCCACGATGCACCGACCACAAGGACCGCCGCGAGTGCGGTGCCAAGGCGCCTCCCGAACGACGCTTGGGGCATACGCGTACCGAGAGCCCACAGCGTCACGGCACTGATCCAAAACCCGCCAAAAAAATGCATCGGAATATCGAACCACCAGATCGTATAGTACCAATGGAAAAAGTTTGCGAGTCCGTTGGCGATCGCGATCAGGAGAACGAGCGCTACCAGGGAGCGCGGAAACGTACTCGATTTCATGCTTCTTAGTATACCAGAAAACCAGGGCTTCTTCTGTACGAAAAACCCCCTGCCTGAGGCAGAGGGTCATGCGAAGGGCTACGTTGGAATATTAGCCCTAGAGATGAATCTAGGTGGGTGCTCTCAGCAATGCGCCACGGCGCAGTACGATTCGAACTCCCGTGCTTAATATCTTTAGTCTAGATAATATCCCAAGTAACCCTTCCTTAAGTATACGCCCGCGTAAACCGGCTGCAATATTGACTCTAACTTTCTATAATGTTGTAACGTGTCAGGCATCAAAAAATCCCGCACGGTGCGGGATTTTTTACGCTCACCAAACCTCCATTCTCTACTCAAGAATGCCGTCAAGGTTCACGTCGTACAGGATCTCATCCTGAACAAGGCGATACTTAACGATCTCATCCTCGGTAAACCAGAGATTGATCTCCCGTTCCGCCTCAGACACCTCGTCGGTGCAGTGCAATAAGTTGCGCACTGCGCGACCGTCCATACTTGAGAGTTCGTATGAGTCGATCATGAGGTCCCCGCGGATCGTACCGACGTCTGAGGTAAGCGGTTCGGTCGTTCCCACAAGCTTTTTCACGATAGCCACCGCCTGGTTTCCCTCAACCACCATTGCGAGAACAGGGCCTGAGGTGAGCAAGCTGACACACCCACGGATGATATCTTTACCGTATTCGATTGGCTCTTTTTCCACCGGCATACTCTGATTTTTAAGGTCTTCAACAGTGCGTAGTCCCTTTTTGAGGAACCATTCGTCGTTTTTATTGTAGTGATCCCAGCATTGCTCATCCTTGGGAACAATAAACTTCATGGCGACAAATTTTAGACCGGTTCGTTCAATACGGCCAAGGATCTCACTCATGAGACTTCTTTGGATCGCATCGGGCTTTAAGATAACCAGTGTCCTCTCTTTCTTCGGATGTGCCATAAATATATCAGTAACTAGCAAATAGAGCCCTCATAGTACCAGACTCGGGTCAAAAATCAATGCCGACAGAACTACCTTATCCCGTGCGATACTTCCGCATGATCTCTGCTTCCACTTCTTCGCGCGGACGGCCATAGAGGAGCGCGGAGAGCTCTTTTAATTTTGGCACGATCTCCGGATTTCCGGGCGTTGGCGGGAGCGTCGCAATGTTGAACGGGCGCGATGGTACGCCATTCACGAGCATCTTTACGTACGCGTTCCTGTTCTCAACCTTGATGATATCTTGCGCAGTGAACGTCGGCTTGAATTCTTCCTGCAAGAACTCGGCATCTTCGGTACCCACACGGAACACCACTTTTGAGCCAACGTTGCCGAAGACCGCATTCCTAATATTATCTTCGAGCTGTTTAATATACTGGTGCGCGACCGTAAGCGAGAGGCGGTACTTACGTGCCTCAGAGAGGATAGTCGCGATCGAATCGGTGGTCACATTCTGAAATTCGTCTATATAAAGATAGAAGTCCGCCGGCTTCTCTCCGCGCGCGAGCATATCGGTTCGCGAAAGCGCTGCCATGAGGATCTTCCCCACCAGCACAAGACCGATCAAGTTCGAGTTGATCTCTCCCAAGCGCCCCTTGGAAAGATTCACCAAAAAGATCTTTTTCTGGTCCATGATATCGCGGAAATTGAACGCTGAACGCTCCTGCGCAATGATCGGGCGCATCACGTCATTCGTGATGAACACGTCAAACTTGTTGGTGACATAGGGAACATAGTTGGCAAGTCCCTGATCGCCGGTCGTTTTTTCGGCATTATCCCAGAACTGCTTAATGATAGGGTTCTTACAGCGTGAAAGCTTTAGGTCGCGAAATGCCTTATCCGAGAGTACTCGTCCGATCTCAAGGAGCGTGTTCCCCGAGGAGGGGTCATCCATCACAAGGAGTGCTGAGTTTCTAAAATATTGCTCAAATGCCGGTCCACCGGCAGTCTTCATATCAAACAATTTGTTAAAGATCGCCAAAAGCTCGTTCGCCACAAAGATCTTCTGTTCGGGGAACCGTACATCGTATTCAAGCATATTGAGTCCCATAGGGCGCTCGGTCGCTGCCGGATCAAAATAAATGACGTCATTAATGCGCTCGCGGGGAATATTCGCCAAAATATCCTCAATATCATTCCCGTGAGGATCAATGAAACACACACCATCGCCGTTTTTGATATCCTGCACGATCATGTTCTTAAGGAGCGTGGTTTTACCGGTTCCGGTCTGACCGATAACGTACATGTGGCGCACACGATCCTCCTCTGTCATTCGCACCTCGGTTTCCTGCCCCTGGTAGCGGTTCACGCCGAGCACCACGCCTTGGTTCGGTACATCCACGGGCGCTGGCGCATTCTTGCCTGACACCGCCTGTTTTAATTTGGGCGCATCAAGACGCGTGACCGGATAATGAAAGATCGTAGTGAGCTCTTTAGTCGAAAGCTCCATTACCTCTTCAGGAGCGTAGGTGCGAAAAATAAATTCGCGCAACAGTTTTATTCTTTGAGCGCCTTCAACGTTCTTAAACGCGATCCGATTTCCCACTCCCGTATCAGCAAACTGTTGGAACGCTGACTCGACCTCAAGAAGGATCGCGCGGGCGCGTACATCATCAGCAGCAGATGCCACTACGCGAATGTTCGTATCCACAACCGGTGTTGAGGTCTTTTTCTCGATCGCTTCGATCAAGCGCTGGTTGACTTCTTTTTCTGCTGACCGCTTCTCGCCTTCATCTTTTTTCGACGCACCAAAGAAGAGCTCCTTTGCCGATTCTGCAAATTCGTGCGCAACACCTGCTAGTTCACTTTGAAGCGCCTCTTTGAGCGGGATTCCTTTCTTGATACGCTCTAAAACCTTTCTGTACTCATTGGTGCGAATATGAGAGACCGGAGAAACCACGATCTGCACCGCCGCACCCTCCCCTTCACGCTTCATTTTTGAAAAGACGCTCAGCAATACCTGGAGCGGATCATACTGAAATGTATCGTACGTCTTGAGTGGCAAAATATCTTCTTCCGCAAGGCGCGCATACCCACCAACCGTTGCTCCACTATCTTCAAAAGGATTGTAGTCTTCTCTGTGCTCCCGAAGAGTCACCCCGGGGAAGATCGCGCGGACATGCTTCTCGAACAAGTCCGCACGGTCGATCGGCACTGCGGTATAAAAAATGATCTCATCGCTGTAATTTGAAAGTGCGATCTCGATCGTAAAGTGCACATCGGAAACTCCCCCTTTGGGATCTTTGGTGAGTGAGAGCATGCCGGCATAGAATTGCTCCATCTTGGCGACAAGCTCGGCAAACGTACGCTTTTCATCGTCATCATCCTCATTCTGAAGCGTCACTTCATACAGCTTCATGCGGAGAGCACCAAAAAGCCTGCCTCCCTGCTCGAGACCGGGAATCGGCAACTGTTCTCCCACATACTGAACCAAGAAACGATGGAAGTCATCTTCAAGGTGGGGGTTTTTTGACCGCTCGGCCATGACCAGCGCAGTCTTGAGCCCTTTCGAGCGCATCACCTCAATGAGTTCGTCCACCCGTCCTTCGTGTGATTCCGACATATTGAGCACTTCGCGCTCAATATGATCAATCGGGTCAAGGTTCCCCTGTTTGTAGACAGCGATCTCTTCACGGATCATCCGTTCTCTCCCCTCCTGTGAACTAGGTTTCTCGGGCAGGGTGATCTGCTCACGCTCGGCAACCTTGGCGCGCAAATACGCGATCTCCTCTTCAGGAGTTTTGAAGTGCGTTCCGGAAAATGTTTCCGGCGCCTTGGTGCCGAATGAAATGTTCATCCCTTCTATTATACTGCCCTTCGCATCGAGGGCAAAACACGTTTACCCTACGAAAGCGCGGTCAATACCTCGTGTCCTCCCTCAGTGATCAAAATAGTATGTTCAAAATGCGCACTGCGCTTGCCGTCGGCGGTCTTAAAGGTATAGCCGTCTGGATCAAGGAGAATGCCGCGCGTCCCTTCATTGAGCATCGGCTCGATCGCAATCACCATCCCGGGGCGGAACCGCGCACCAGGGGACTTCTGAGTGAAATTTGGAATGTAGGGCTCCTCGTGCACATGACGCCCTACGCCGTGCCCACCCAATTCGCGAATGATGCCATAGCGCGAACCCACAAATTTGCCGATCGCGTTGCCAATATCTCCCACCCGTCCTTCCGGACCAACTACCGAAATTGCTTCATCGAGCGCTCGTTTTGTGGTGTCGATCAACACGCGCGCGGCCTCATCAACAGTCCCTACCGGCACCGTCATTGCCATGTCAACAAAAAATCCCTTGTGGCGTAGACCGAGGTCGATCCCAATGATGTCGCCCTCTTTGAGCACATGATCCGCACGCGGAATACCGTGCACGATCTCGTCATTCACCGACGTACAGAGTGTCGCCGGATAGGGATAGTGCGCACCATCAGGGATGTATCCAAGAAACGCCGGCTCATCTCCCCCTTCACGGATGAGTTTCTCGGCGAGTGCGTCGAGATCTTTGGTAGAGACGCCGGGGTGAACCGCACCACGAACCAGCACAAGGATCGTGGCGAGACGTTTCCCTCCTTCGCGCAGATGCTGTATTTCTTCCTGTGTGTACGTCGTGATCATTTAATTAAAGTTCTTCGCCGCAGACCTGCTTTACGATATCTTGATGCACCTCTTCGATACTACGCTCGCCGTTAATATCCAAAAATGTGTAGTATGGATCAGACCGAAAGTGTTCGATCACCGGCAAGACTTCCTTCTCAAACCAATCGAGGCGGCTATTGATATACTCATCAGTATCATCTTTGCGGCCGCGTGCTTTCATGAGGTCGTAGGAGAACTGGCGAGAGGTGTTGAGATATACGATATGCGGATTCTTGACGCCATAAAACTTGAACGCTGAGGTGAGGATTGATGCCTCATGAATACGCCGCGAAACACCGTCCAAGATCAGGTGTTCATTGCCGGTGTACTGTTTGAGGAGGAAATCAGACCAGATCCAAACAGGCAAAAACTCTGGCATGAGTTTTCCATGTTCCATAACCTCCTTGGTAAGCTTGTTGGAGAGGCCGTCGCCAAGCGTAAAGTCGCGAAGGCGGGCGCCCGTCTCCATATAGAGCACTTCTTTGTCCCCTTTTTCTTTGAGGCAATCTATGAGCAGTTTTGCCTGAGTGCCCTTTCCTGAGCCTGATTTTCCAAAAAATACGAGTGTTTTTGCGTCCATTTGATATATAAGGATAGATACTAATGCAATACGACCACCATACCACAGAGCACCCGTTCGCCCAAACAAAATCCCCGCAGAGCGGGGATTTTGTTTGGGTAATTAAATGAGCGTTCTAATACTCTCTCATGGAGATCTGAGCATCGATCTTTTTGATAAGATCGGTCACCACAGAAACAACAATGAGGAGTGCTGTGCCACCAATGGCGAGAGATGTGGTTCCCGTAATGGACTGCATGACGAACGGGAGCACTGCCACAAATCCAAGGAAGATCGCGCCTACGAGCGTGATGCGCGTAAGAACTTTGGCAAGATACTCTGCAGTTGATTTACCAGGACGAACACCAGGGATGAATGCGCCGTTCTTCTGAAGATTGGTCGCGACTGATTCCGGCTCAAACGTCACGGCGGTGTAGAAGAAGGTAAAAAGAAACACGAGTGAGAAGTAAAGGATACCGTTCACCCACTGGTTACCGATGAATGAGCTGATCCCCTGCGCAATATTCCTCACTGTCTCGTTCTCTGCGCCCGAGAGAACACTTACCAGCATTTGCGGAAACACCAAAATAGAAAGTGCGAAAATGATCGGAATCACGCCGGCTTGGTTGATGCGGAGCGGGAGGTAGGTTGAGGTGCCGCCATATACCTTCATGCCGCGCACGCGCTTTGCATAGGTGATTGGGATCGGACGCTCTGCTTCAGTCACGATCACCACGCCCAAAATAATAATGATCGAAGTGATCAAAAATCCGAGATAAAGCGGAATCTGCGAAACATCAAATTTAAAGAGGTTCTGGGCAATGAGCGCAGGGAGCCCGGCAACAATACCCGCAAAAATCACGAGTGACGTACCGTTTCCGATACCAAATTCTGAAATAAGCTCACCGATCCACATGATGAGGACTGCGCCACCGACAATGATCGCCGTGTTGATGATCATGTCTGTCCCTGAAATTGCCCCCAACATTCCCTGTGTCTTCAGGTACACCAAGAGCGCATATCCTTGAATGATCGCCAGAGGCACGGTGAGGAGCCGCGAGTATTGCGTAAATCTTCGGCGCCCCATTTCCCCTTCCTCGTGGTACATCGCCTTAAGGCGCGATGACATCATGGTTGAGAGTTGCATGATGATCGAGGCAGTGATGTACGGACCCACGCCGAGCATCATGAGCGATACTGCCGAAAGTCCGCCTCCCGTGAGTACGTTAAAGAATCCGAGAGCGTTGTTCTCAGCAAGAAGACCTGCGGCACTCCCTCCCGCTGCGGCAGGGATAGGGATATTTGCCAACAGACGAAACAGGGCGAGTGCGCCCAGCACAAAGAGGATGCGATTGCGCAACGTTGCGTCGGTGAGCACCATTTTGATCTTTGCAAAAAAATTCATTGTGTGTGGTGGCCCGCGTTATGAGTAGGCTCTTATTCTACGATCGCCCCGCCTGCTTTCTTCACTGCTTCACGTACGCCTCCCGAGACGAGGCATCCTGCGATATAAACCTTTTTTGAGATCTCAGTTCCCAAAACCTTTACCTGCGGAACGCGTCCTTTCACGGTCTTGATGAGCCCTTTCATGATGAGCGTATCAGGAGTGACCTGTGCGCCATTATCAAAGAGTGCTTCAATACGCCCAAGCGTAACGCTTACGGGGCGTACGCGCGTAGCAACAACCGTGCGTGCGCGGTTTTTTCCGTGTCCGCGAAGTTTCGGCATCTTCTTGATGGTATCGCGAAGTTCAGGACGTTTCTTGTTTCCTGCACGTGCAGTCTGTCCCTTCCCGCCGCGACCTGAAGTCTTACCGCGTTTTCCGCCGCGTCCAACACGCTGTTCTTTCTTGTGGGGATTTTTCCTTTTGAGTTCGTGGATCTGCATAGTGATTTCGTTATGCCTTCACTGCTTCTTCCGGAGCTACTTCTTCTGCCGGTGCTGCTACAACCTTCTCTCCGCCCTTGGGGCGCTGCATCTGAGAAAGTGCCTCGATTGCGGCGCGTGCAATATTCAATTTATTTTTGCTTCCTGAGAAGATCTTTGCCCCAACGTCCGTAATACCCGCGAGGTCAAGCACCACACGAACTGCGCTTCCTGCGACAATACCGCGTCCCGGAGCAGGCATGATGCGTACGACCGCGCTTGAGTACTTTGCCTCAACTTCGTGAGGGATAGAGCTCTGCTTGGTGAGTGCGATCTTTATTGCGTTCTTTTTTGCACTGCGCATCGCCTTTTCGATCGCCGAGGCGGTGTCGCCGGACTTTCCGGTTCCTACACCAACCTTACCCTTGCGGTCTCCCGCAACAAGTGAAACCGCAAAACTGAAGCGGCGGCCTCCGGCGACCACACGGGCCACACGGCGTACATCGATCGTCTTGTGATCGTACTCGGGTCGAGCGCGCTCAAAACCACCACGGCGCTCACCGCGCTTTCCGCCCGGCTTACCACCGCCACGCTGAGGACCACCGCGTCCACCACGGTCGCCGCCACGAAAACGGTTACCGCCTGCGCGTGCACCGTCTCTCGGAGCAGCCTGGGGAGCGGTGGGGGTAGCAGCCGCTGGTGCGACTATCCCTGCCTCGTTCGTTGTTGTAGGTTCTGAAGACATATACTAGAAAATAAGACCGCCTTCGCGTGCGCCGAGAGCCAAAGCTTTCACGCGTCCTGTGTAAAGAAACCCTCCGCGATCGAACACGACCTGTTCAACACCTTTTGCTTTAGCAAGTTTTGCAAGCGCCGTACCCACAGCGTGTGCGCGCTCTGTCTTTACTTTTCCTTCTTTGACGCCAAGGTCAGATGCAGAAGCGATCGTTACGCCCAGATCATCATTGATGAGCTGTGCATACATGTACCGATTCGACTTGAAGACCGCAAGGCGAGGGCGCGCTTCCGTGCCTGAAACCTTAGCGCGCACTCGTGTGTGCCGCCTTGTGCGTGCTTCTTTTTTTGTATTTGAAAGTGTTTTCATACCTCTCTATTATGCGGCTTTCTTACCCTCCTTACGACGAACGACCTCCTTGTCGTAGCGGATACCCTTACCCTTGTACGGCTCAGGCTTCTTCCATGAGCGGATCACTGCGGCAAAGCCACCGACCACTTCTTTGTTAATACCTGAAAGTGTCAGGGTGCTCTTCTCGAGCGTTGCGGTAACCCCTTCCGGAACATCAAGATTGACCTTGTGTGAAAATCCGACCGAGAGCACGAGCTTGTTGCCCGAGACCTCCATCTTGTACCCAACACCTTCGATCAAGAGTTTTTTCTGGAACGGTGTTACGACGCCTTCGATCATGTTTTTGATGTGTGCGGCGTACGTTCCCCACAATGAGCGAGCAAACTTTGTTTCTTTGAGCGGAGCGAACGTTACCGTTCCTTCTTCGATATTGATCGCCACATCAGGAAGAAACGAGCGCGTAAGCGTTCCGAGGGGTCCTTTTACCGTAACAACGTCTCCGGTTTTTTCTACCGTGACTTTTTCCGGAATGATGAGAATTTGTTTTCCAATTCGTGACATATAATTACCAGATCTTAAACAACATCTCACCGCCAACCGACTCCTTTCGTGCCTCAGAACCCGAGAGCACCCCTTTAGGCGTTGAGAGCATGATCAATCCGTATCCGTTACGAACCGGCTTGAGACCTTTTGCTCCGCAGTAAAGGCGACGTGACGGCTTCGAGATACGCTCGACTCCTTTCAACTTCGGTGTCTTGCGCTCGTCATAGGCAAGTTCGATCTCAAGAAGTTTGATCGCTTTCTTCCCCTTCTTTTCAATACTTACAATGTAGCCGTGACGCTTGAGCGCCTCAGCAATCGCCAGTACGAATTTTGAATGCTGCACCGTTACCGTCGGGTGTCGGACAACACCCGCGTTCTTGATGCGATTCAACATGTCTGCAACAGGATCGGTTACCATGATGATTTCCTTACGCCGGGAATAACGCCTTCGTTGGCAAGTTCACGGAAGCAGATGCGGCAGAGTTCAAAATCGCGCATATACCCCCTCTTTCGACCGCACTTAAAACAGCGGCGCACGGTGCGCGTGCTGTACTTTGGCTCCTTTAGTGAGCGTGCAATTACTGATGTTTTTGCCATAAAAGATTAACTATAGTGAGGACATCCTATGGGATGCCTTCTTAGGGTGTGCGATATCGCGCAATTTTCCGGCTCTCCCCGTGTCTAACAGGATGAATCGGAACTATGCGGATCACACTGATGCTCTTACAAGCACCACGCGATGCTACCAGAAATAGGTGCTTACGTCAATCACGCCCTGGCCGATGGTCCGTGGTGAACACCCGGCCAGGACGCGATTGCTTTTGAATTACGCCTTTTTGAACGGAACACCGATTCCGTCAAAGAACGCAACTGCTTCAGGTTTTGTCTTTGCGGTCGTAACGATCGTCACCGCGAAACCGAATACATCGCGAAGATCTTCGTCGGCAGTTTCAGGGAAGATTGTGTTCTCCTTGATGCCCAGGGTGAGGTTCCCCATCGCATCGATCGCCTTACGATCAAATCCGCGAAAGTCGCGCATACGAGGAACGGCAACGTTGATAAACTTCTCGAGGAATCCCCACATCCGCTCGCCGCGAAGCGTTACCGCAACACCAACATTCTCTCCTTCGCGGAGCTTGAATGAGGCGATCGATTTTTTTGCCGCACGAGGAGTCGGGCGCTGGCCGGTAATCTTAGCAAGACGGCTGGACACGAGCTCAAGTCGGCCCTTGCGGTCAGCGGTCTTTCCGGTACCCACGCTTACCACGACCTTCGTGATGTGCGGAGCAGCCATGATATTTTTCCAGCCAAAATCTCCCTTGAGTGCCTGGTAAGTTTCCTTTTCTTTTTCCTTGATCGTTTTCATAAAATAGTCAGTGGTTCGTAGTCTGTGAGTTGCGACCTTATATCTCCGTACCGCTCTTCTTGGCGATGCGCACGCGCTTCTCACCGACAACCTTCTTGCCAATACGTGACGGCTTGCCCGTCTTCGGATCAGCGATCATAACGTTTGAAACGTGCATCGGTGCCGCAAACTCGACCGTCTGCCCTTTGGTACCGGCACGACGTGCCTTTACATGACGCTTGCGCATATTCATACCCTCAACAACCACGCGCGATTCACGCGGCATCGCTTCCGCGACCTTTCCTTTCTTCCCCTTCTCTTTTCCCGCGATAATGACCACGGTGTCTCCTTTTTTGATATTCATAGGCATTACACTACTTCAGGGGCAAGTGAGATAATCTTCTGATAGCCAAGCTCGGCGAGCTCGCGCGGAATCGGACCGAATACACGACCACCCTTCGGATCCTGCTTGTCTTTCTCGAGAATGATGACCGCATTGTCGTCAAAGCGGATCATACTGCCGTCTCGGCGGCGGAACGGCTTGCGCTGGCGCACCACAACTGCCTGGAGGACGTCTTTTTTCTTTACGCCCTTGCGTGGCTCAGCAACTTGTACCGAGAGGATCACCAGATCTCCGATCTCAGCGTAGCGTTTCTTGCTTGAACCGAGCACTTTGAAGACGCGGCCGATCTTGCCGCCGCAGTTATCCGTTATTTTTACAATGGAACGAGGTTGGATCATATATCAAAATTATGCCTTTGAAATCACTTGGAAGTGTTTATCCTTTGAGATCGGCGGAACTTCCTGGATGAACACGATATCGCCTACATGGTAGGTGTTTGTCTCATCATGGGCCTTGTAGCGCTTGCTCCGCGTGATGTACTTCTTGTACTTCGGATGCTTCACGTACCGGTTCACACGAACAACAACCGTCTTTTCCATTTTGTCGGAAACCACAGTGCCCTTGAGTGTCTTTGGTGTTTTTTTCTCTGGTGTTGTCATGGCGGTTGTTTAATTCGTTTCGTTGCGGCGAGATGAGAGCTCGGTCATGATCCGGGCGATCTGCTTGCGGATATTGCGGCCCTCCTTCACGTCTTTGACTTTACCGCCCGCAACCGAAATACGGAAATCAAAGAGACTCTTGCGTGATTCAGCAAGTTCCTTGTGGAGATCCTTAATATCTTTTTCTTTATAGTTCGATTGCATGGTGGTGTAATACTACGTATATTTACTCGTCCGTCAACTATGCTACATCCCGACCGACCACTTTGGTCTTGAGCGGGAGCTTCGAACCCGCCTTGCGGAGCGCCTCGCGCGCTACCTCAGGAGTCACACCGTCCACCTCAAACAGCATGCGACCGGGGCGAACCTGAAATTCGTATCCTTGCGGATCTCCTTTTCCCTTACCCATGCCCACTTCAGCCGGCTTTGCGGTGTAAGGGCGGTCAGGGAAGATGCGGATCCAGAGCTTGCCGGTCTTGCCAATCGTGCGTGACACAACCTTACGTGCGGCTTCGATCTGGTTTGATCGAACGCGTGCCGGAGTTTCAGCCTTGAGGCCGAATGAGCCGAATGAAAGCGCAATGCCGCGCGTCTCGCTAAGCGGACGCTTCGGGTTGCGGCGCATGGTGTGCCATTTTCTAAATTTTACTTTCTTCGGGAATAACATGGTGAAATATTATGCTGTTTGATTCTTGGTCTCAACCGGCTGTTCAAACACATCGCCACGATAGATCCACACCTTGATGCCGACCACGCCGTAGGTCATGTATGCCTTCTCGCGTGCGAAATCAATGTCTGAACGGAATGTCTGGAGCGGAATTCCACCGCGCTTGAGTTCCTCGGTGCGGCTCATGTCGGCACCGCCCAAACGGCCAGAGAGTGCGAGCTTTGCACCTTTAACGTCGCGGTTCGCCATTACCTTCTCCATGGTCTGCTTAAGCACCATACGGAACGGCAAGCGCTTCTCGAGGCCTTCAGCGATCATCGCACCAACGATCGCTGCGTTTGACTCAGGAGACTTGATCTCCTCGATGTCGAGACGAAATTCTTTGGGGAACTCGATCTTCTGGCGCTGCGCAAATTTCATGATGTCTGCGCGGAGCTTCACAGAACCCTCTCCGCTGCGGCCAATGAGCATACCCGGGCGCGAGGTGCGAATGATAAGGCGGAACATTTTTTCATTGCGCTCGATCTCAACACCGCCAACATAGTTTCCACGAAGGCGCTTGGTGAGATACTCACGAAGGAGGATATCGCCACGAAGTGCGCCCTTGTAGCGTCCCGGCACGCCGAACCAGCGAGACTTCCAGTCCTTGATGATGCCGAGGCGGTGTGCGTAGGGATGTACAATATGTGTCATAAGCGTCTAGTCTAAATAGTGTCTCGTTATGCTTTCTTAACGGTTTTCTTTACAGGCTTCTTTGCTTCTACTTTTTTTGCCGGTGCTTTCTCTGTGCTTTTCTTGGGAGCAACGGCTTTTGCTTCCTTGCTGACAAGTTGTGCACCGCTCTTTGAAACGAGCTCTACGACAACATTACTCGCCTTTTTGCGAATAACCGATGAACTGCCGCGTGCTTTCGGCAAGCTGCGCTTAAGCAACATACCCTTGTCTACACGCATGCTCTTGATCGTCAAATCCTCGTCGGTAGCACCAAAATTGTGGCGTGCATTCGCTGCTGCTGATTCAATGAGCTTCTTCATAGGAAGCGCGGCGCGCTTGGTGAGCGCATTAAGCTCATTTAAAGCCTGGGGTACGGTCTTTCCCTGTACCATGCGGGCGACAAGGCGTACTTTGCGCGGAGACTGACGATAATTTGAGAGGATCGCTTTCATAAAAATTATTTCTTCTTCGTGTCAGTTGCGGCAGTTTTTGCTGCTTTAGCGGCGGTGATCTCGGCCTCTTTCTTCTTCTGCTCGAGTTCCTTCTGCATTTTACCGCCGTGACGAACGAATTTCTTGGTCGGTGAAAACTCGCCCAAACGGTGCCCGACCATGTCCTCGGTCACCAAAACCTCGATATGATCCTTGCCGTTGTGGACACCAAAGGTAAATCCGACCATTTCAGGTGCGATCTGGCTTGCACGTGCCCACGTCTTAATAACGCCGCTGGTGCTGGCTTTTTTACCGTCTATTTTCTTAATAAGTTTCGGGTCAATGTAAGGACCCTTGTGTAGTGATCGTGTCATAGGAAATTTGCGCCTCGGCCCCGGGAAAATGTACCCGATGGGTCAAATGGGCACAAAAAGAAAAACGAGCCCGGAAAGAGCTTCAGGTCATATTAGCAGAAACGAAGAGAATGTCAACCGCGTAAGGTTTCTCTGGTGACGATCTGTGGCACGTGAGTTACACCAGAAAACGGCTCACCCAGGGGTGAGCCGTTTTCTGGGCCGTTTCGAGCCTTCTCTCTCGACATGTAGGCCGGGAGCCTTACGGCTTCTACCCCTACCGCGGCCTGATCGCGCCAATATTAAATTCGCTCGTGTCGGTTGCACTGATACAGCCAGGGTCGGCATCGGCTGGGGTGCCCGCACCGTTAAAATCAGTGTAGCCGTCACTATCGTTGTCGATACCATCACTACAAACTACGTCAGTGAATTGCGTCGAGGAGTCATTTTCGTCATCATCGCTGGAGTCCACACAGCCGGGATCAACCAAAGAGGCGTCGCCGGTGCCATCATAGTCAATGAATCCGTCGCCGTCATTGTCAGTGTTGTCTACGCACTGCACAGCCACGCAGTACTCCCCATCCCAAACATTACTGCTCCCACACATGGCGGCGGGATAGATCTCAAGGAGCACATCAGTACCATTGCGTGCTTGGATCGTATTCTCCCCGTAGACGATCTCTTTAATTTGCCCAACAGAAGACCCTGTCACATACAGTTCTCCTGTTGTTTGGTTGTAGAAGTTCGGAGAAAGCGCGTCGGTAACAGTTCCCACAACGTACGACCAGCACGTACTCATTCCACGCGCGATAGTGCAATCGTACGCAGAAAGCGTTGCACTGGGCACAATGGGTGTAGTCGATTCGGTCACGACCACGTCTACCCAGGGGCTGCAGTTGTCATTTTCGCTTGTTTCCGGGATGCTGTTGGAACTATCGGCACACGCGCGCATGGAGTAGGTGCCTGCAGTCGGGAATATGTATGAAATACTGCTCACCGCACTGGTACCACTTGCAAGCGCTGCCCTAGATATCAAGAACTCCTGGATCGTACCCAAACCGTCACTCTGGCTTGCCAGCTCAATCTTGTTCACGAAAGAATTACCTGTCGATGCGGCTCCCTCGTTCGTGATGGTCGCAGAGAATGCCGTTGTCTTGCCGGCGAACGCAGTAGTTGGAGCTACTGAAGAAGCCTTGAGGTTGGACATGGAGACCGTGACATTTCCCCATGTACTACAATTATTTGATTCATCGGACTCGGCAATGACTCCTCCGTCCGTGCTTGATGACTTGTCAGCACACGCGCGCATGGAATAGGTGCCTGCTGTCGGGAATGTGTATGCTTTATCTTTTGGGGAAACCGACCCCACATTACTGAGTACGGGGTGCGTCGATGCAGAAAGGTCTGTGATTCCTCCGTTGCCATCTGCAAGACTTGCCACCTGGAAAAAATACGGGAAGCTTGTGTCGGTGCTTGCGGTACCGTTGTTGTAGATAATTGCTGAGAATGTCGTGGAGACGCCCGCAATAACGTTTGTGGGCATGGAATACATATTCGCAGTAAGGTCAGGGATACCCAGCCCGCCCGTGACTGTGACCGTGTCTGATGCGGTTAAGACCGTACCGTCTGTTGCAATACACTGAACAGTAAATACCGTCTTGTCATAAAGAGGAGTCACGGTTGTGTCGAATCCTGCAGTTGCGTTGCCGGTTTGAAAACCAGAGTCTGCGCCAGAGATCACACTGCACGATGTCGTGTCTCCAGAATCCCAACCCACACTAATGACGTCACCCTTGGAAACAGTCTTGTACACTGGACCATACGTGAACGCAGTAACATCAACGAACCTCACTTCCGGAGAGACGTACGGGGGCGGAGCCTCACGCTTTTGAATCCTACCTACATCAAAGTTGTTGTCTGCTCCTCCTACAATATACACATTACCTAGGTCATCTGGCTCCATAGAGTATGGTCCATACCAAAGTTGTGCCGCCTCTCCTTGTACGGTGTATGGTCCGTAAGTATATTTCGTCATCCATTCCCCTTTGGGAATAGAGTATATTACCCTATTAACAACTCCTTCAGTTGCAGCCTCAATTTGAAGGTAACTAGGCCAGCTCGAGTTAAAACCTGTATACGTACTGTTCTGCTCAAGAGACAAACTAGTGCGTGAATAGTTGTCATAGACATTACGCATCTTGGTATTGTTATCTCCAGCTAAATCATTTACGTCGAAATCTGGACTGGGATCAACATAAACGGAGACAAGACCAAGGTCACTTTTCCTCCTAATCTCCCACGAACCTCCCCACATAGATATTTTTATATTATCACTACCATCAAAAGACACATACCTAACTCCATAGGGAGCTACACTTGTTACCTTTGAAAGCAGTGCTCCACTACTAGGTGACCACTTTTGAACCAGAGGGGTTGTTACTGTGTAAAAAAAGTAACCGTATCTATTTCTTCCTGTATATACACCAGTTGCATCTGCAGCAGCGTCAGAAAAATTATCCCCCGCTGAGTCGATTGACCAAATTAAGTCCCCAAAGGCTGCCGATGCCTGCGTGTACCCCGTAAAAAATATCCCTGCGGCAAGCAGTATGCTTCCTACTGCTGAAAAAATCTGCTTCTGTAGGTAAGTAGTGTTCATGGTCATTAGGGCATTAGGTAAATCTTCGTTGCGTTGAACCTGTTGATCGAGTACACATTCCCCTCACCCCAAGCGGTCACCTGCGCTCCCGCCACAATGTCGCTCATTGTTTTTCCTTCCAAAAACTCCGTGGTCGGGGTAATGGTGATCGTGTATCGCTTCGTGACATACGGGACAGTGAACGAGCCACTTGATGTATCGAGACTATCCAGCTTTTCTTCATCGGCAACTTCTGTCTCGATAGTCAATGTCTTTCCTCTAACACTGAGTACCTTCCCCGCGATCATGTCGCGTTGTGTAACCTCGTTGATGACTTGTGTTTTGAGATCAAAACGCTCCACGGACAGCGCCGTGGGGTGATCGGTCTCGTAAATACTTGCGGATAGCACGGTTTTAACGATCAAGCCCGTGGTAATCTCATTCTTCATGAAACCAACGTATGATGTCTCGGGACTGAGGTTGATAGTGATCTCACGGTCAGAAAACTGAAGTGGTGTCCTTTTTCGCACAGACTCCTCAACAGTATCGACGTCCCCAACTTGAGTTTTTATGGTGATCGTCGTATCGGTAATCGCCACGACCGTGCCTTCGATATGTGTGCCGCTTGCAATGAGCTCCTGACGAACCTGTGCGGTCAATTCTTCAACACCCATGCCTTGGGGTTCTGGAGTGCGCATGAGGATAAATGCGACGGCCACAACGAGAACCATGAGCCCTACAATGAATACACCCGGCCGTTCTTTTATTTTTTGAAACATAGAGAAAGCTGATTTGATTATGTATCTATATAGTACCCCGCGCCAAGAGAAGCGCGGGTGTGGATAACAAAAAAAACGGCTCACCTGGGTGAGCCGTTTTTTTGAAAATTAATCGGTGCCTTTTGAGCGCTTGCCGCGCTTTTTGCGGCGAGAAACGATGAGGAGATTTGAATACTTCTTGGGCTTGCGTGTCTTTACGCCGCCAGTCTTCTTTCCCCATGCAGTCTTAGGATATTTTGTACCACGCGGCTGGCTTCCTTCACCTCCACCGTACGGGTGGTCAACAGGGTTCATGGCTGTACCACGAACTGTCGGGCGGATACCGAGCCAACGTGAGCGTCCTGCCTTGCCGATCGTGCGAAGTTTGAATTCTTCGTTCGAAACCTCACCGATCGATGCCCATGCGGCATCAGGAATGCGGCGCACTTCTGTTGAGGGGAGTTTTACGTGGGTGTAGCCGGCGTCATGTGCAATCACTTCAGCATAGTTTCCTGCCGAGCGAACGAGACGCGCACCGCCGTTCGGGTGAATTTCAAGATTGTACACGAATGTCCCGACCGGAACATTGCGAAGGAGTGTGCGGTTTCCCGGAGTGAGGGGTGCTTTTTCTGAAACCAAAAATGACGTGCCGACACTGAGGGCCTTCGGCGCGATCACGTAGCGGCGCTCGCCGTCTGCGTAACACACCAGCGCAATAAAGCTTGAGCGGTTCGGGTCGTACTCAATAGTCTCAACCTTTGCGGGGATATCACGCTTTGCGTAAAGAAAATCGATCTCGCGATAGAGGCGCTTGTGTCCACCTCCTTTGTGGCGCACCGTAATGCGACCATCGGCGTTGCGTCCCATAAAACGCTTGCGGCCCTTAGTGAGGGACTTTTTCGGCTCTGATGCCGTCAAAACTCCGCGGTACGAGACCGTAGTCATGTGGCGGCGCGACGGTGTTGTTGGTCGATAGCTTTTCATACGCTTATGCAAATTCAATTACATCGCCTTTTTTGAGCATTACATATGCCTTGTGAATGGCGGCTTTCTTTCCTCTTTTTCCACGCACGACCACATTCTTTGCGGGCGTATGGACCACGTTGACCGATACGGGATCGAATCCGTAGATCTCTTTGATGGCACGCTTGATCTCGATCTTGTTGGAACGAGCATCAACCTCAAATGCGTAAGTATTTTTCTCAGCAAGGAGCGCTGCCTTTTCGGTGATGCGCGGGCGCTTGATCACTGAGTGTGATGAGCGCGAAGAAACTGCGGGAGATCCTCCCTTAGTATTCCCTCCTGTCTTAGAAGCTACCGCCTTTTTTGCGGAGCCGGACTTTTTTGTTTTAAGAATATCGGTGAATGCCATGGTAGGTATGTTATGCGTTCTTTGTCATACGTGAAGCGATCGTCTTTACGCTCTCTTCAGGACCGGCAATAACGAGGTACTTGTGATTCATCACGATGTACGGATTCAAGTCCTTTGCCTGCAATACCTCCATGTTGGAGAAATTGCGGAAACTTTTCTCTGCAGAAATGTTACGGCCAGGGAGTGCAATGAGTGCGGTGTTGGTCTTCTTGGTTGAAAGCTTCTCAAATCCTTTCACGGTCGAGAGTGCTCCCACAACGCCCTTCGCGTCTTTGGTCTTTGGTGCTGAAAAATCGAGAGCGTCCACGAAGAGCACATGTCCCGAGCGAAATTTCTCGGAGAGCACTGTGTAGAGCGCTTTTGCGCGCATCTTTTTGTTGACCTTCTTCGTGTATGCCTTCTCGTTGCGCGGACCATGAGCGACACCACCGCCACGCCAGAGCGGTGAGCGGATTGATCCGTGACGAGCACGGCCGGTACCCTTCTGGCGCCATGGCTTTTTACCGCCACCAGCAACATCACTGCGATCTTTGGTGTGAGCCACCGGTGTACGCATGTTTGAGCGGATCGCCTCGACCACTTGGTGCACGAGGTCGGCATTCCAATTAAGGCCGAATACTTCCTCCGGGAGGTTCATTTTCCCTGATTCTTTGCCTTTCTGGCTGTATACCGTTGCCTCCATACTCAAAGGAGCCTTGGGCGTCTTTGGTGCGCTTGTTTTTGCTCCCTTATTCTGTTTTGTTTCTTTTTTAGACATGGTGTTGCTTGAGTGTTCTCACGAGACACGTATTCAAATTAGCCGCGTACTTCGAGTAGGGTTCCGCGTCGTCCCGGAAGAGCACCTGAGATAAGCATCTTGCCGCCTTCCGCATCAACCGCAAGAACAGTAAGTTCCTTGACCGTTACCCGATCAGCTCCCATACGCCCTGCCATTCTGCGTCCCTTGAAAACGCGCTGTGGTCCTGTTGCACCGATCGAACCCGGCTCACGCTCTGAGTGCTTCTGGCCGTGCGAACGCGGACCTCCATGGAATCCATGGCGCTTGACCACTCCCTGGAATCCTTTACCTTTCGTGATTCCTGAAACAGCGACTTTATCTCCCGGCGCAAAAACGCCTGCATCGATCACTGCACCGCGCTCATACTTTCCTGCTTCTCCCGCATCAACGCGAAACTCGCGAACGAAACGGAACGAGCCGAGATCTTTCCATGCACCCTTCTGTGCTTTTCCGAGGTTCTTGTCTGCTTTTGTTCCCATGCCAACCTGTACGGCAGTATACCCGTCGCGTTCAGTCGTGCGAATATCCGACACTTTGTTGGGGGTAGCAGTAATGAGCGTCGCGGCATATGCTTTGCCGGTCTGGTCGAAAAACTGAACCATTTCTTCTTTTGTTCCGAGAATGAATTTCATATCTGTTTTCTGAAGCGTCCTTTCGGTAGCTTACAAGTCCCCTAACGCCTTCCAAAAATGGAGGTCGTCAGGAGACCTAAAGCCGCCCAAAGCTACATCATCTTCACGTCAATGCTTACGCCTGAAGGAAGTGAGAGATTGGTAAGCGATTCAATGACCTTAGGCATCGGGTTCAAGATATCAATCAATCGCTTGTGAATTCGTATTTCGAACTGTTCTCGCGCGTTCTTGTATACGAATGCTGCACGGTTGACGGTGTATTTCTTGATCTCCGTAGGGAGCGGGATGGGGCCGAGGATCTTTGCATCGTAGCGAAGTGCCGTATCCATGATCTGGCGCACTGAAGCGTCCAAGATCTTGCTGTCATACGCACGCACACGAATGCGAAGCTTGTGGGCAACATCCTTTTCTTTTGCCGGTTTTGTTTTTGTTTTTTTCTCTGCAACAGTCATTGTAGGGTAGATAAGGGGGAACGTTATGCGACGATCTTTGAGACCACGCCGGCGCCGATTGTCTTGCCACCCTCACGGATCGCGAAACGCTGCTTCTCTTCAAGGGCGACCGGGGCGATGAGCTTCACCTTAAAGGTGATCGTGTCGCCTGGCATAACCATCTGCACGCCGTCGGGGAGGGTAACCTCGCCCGTAACGTCAGCGGTGCGGATGTAGAACTGAGGCTTGTAGCCGTTCATAAATGGGCTGTGGCGGCCACCTTCGTCTTTGTTGAGGATGTATACCTCAGCTTCGAAGTCGGTGTGCGGCTTTACAGTACCCGGCTTTGCGATAACCTGACCACGGGTGATGTCCTCCTTTTTGATACCACGGATGAGGATGCCGGCATTGTCGCCTGCCATACCTTCCGTAAGCGTCTTGTTGAACATTTCGATACCCGTAACGGTTGACTTCATCGCATCCTTGAAACCAAGGATCTCGATTTCTTCACCAACCTTTACGATACCGCGCTCGATCTTGCCGGTAACCACCGTACCACGTCCTTCGATCGAGAATACGTCTTCAACCGGCATAATGAACGGTTTGGTCGTATCGCGCTCAGGGACCGGAATGAAGTCATCGAGAGCCTGCACGAGGTCAAGGACCTTCTTTGCCCACTCGTCGTCAGCAGACTTTGCCTCGAGAGCTTTGAGGGCTGAACCGCGGATAACCGGGGCATTCTTGCCGTCAAATTCGTTCTTAGTAAGGAGCTCGCGGATTTCTTCTTCCACGAGGTCGATCATGTCCGGATCATCAACCATATCACACTTGTTGAGGAACACGATGATGCGAGGGACGCCAACCTGACGTGCAAGAAGGATGTGCTCGCGTGTCTGGGGCATTGCACCGTCAGTTGCAGCAACCACGATGATCGCACCGTCCATCTGTGCTGCGCCGGTGATCATGTTCTTGATGTAGTCGGCGTGGCCCGGAGCGTCGATGTGCGCGTAGTGGCGCGTATCGCTTTCGTACTCGTTGTGCGAGAGCGCAATAGTGATTCCGCGTGCCTTTTCTTCAGGTGCGGAGTCAATCTGACTAACTGACTTCATCTTGACCGTCTTTCCTGCCAAGCTCAACACATGGAGGATCGCGGCGGTAAGAGTCGTCTTGCCGTGGTCAACGTGGCCGATAGTACCAACGTTTACGTGCGGCTTGGAACGCTTAAATTCTTCTGCCATAAGAATAATAGGCTGTGAGAAAACGTCGAAAGATGAGTGCGCGAGAACACTCCCTCATCCCTCGTCGCTTTCCGCGAGCGCAATGAATTAGTTACTAAAAAGAAAAGCACCGGACAGCTCTCCGTTTAAGACAAAAACAAAAAGCGGAATGCACATCCGATATGGGGGCTATAGTATCAGAACGCGGGATTAAGTCAAGCGATTATGGGCCGGTCAACCCCTGAGAAACCCTCGGCGGGCAAAAAGAAACCCCGCACAGGGCGGGGTTCGGTTCTTGGCTGAACAAAAGATCAGGGCGTAAGGTCGATAGCCTTGGTCTGATTGCGCGGAATAAGGATCAATGCCCGTTCGCCAGGTTCATTGACCCCTTCTTTTGCGGCAAGCCGTGCCAGAAGGTGGTTTGGATTCAGCCGTTCTGACGGAGCGCGAGTGCATGGAACTTCATACACACAGAGATCGAACCCCGCGAACGGCGATAGGGCATGGAAAAACTCATATCCCGCATCACCACACAAGGTTTTTGCAACATCACGCTCCTTAGAATCACAGTCGGAAAGGTATGTGCGAATATGGCTATCCTGCTGGTCGAAATTAGTAAAAAAATCAACCCAGGGAACATATTCCCCTCTGACAAGATCCATCACCCGCTCATAGTAATCCTCTCGAGTGGTGTTGTTTTTCCGTAAAATGAAAATTTCATCCTCGCGAGAAAACAATGTTTTCTCAGCCATCGCGGCACGGACCATGAGGTATAACGCACCCTCACAACGACCTTGCTGATTCAATACCACCATTGCATTCTTTGGCATCTCATACGTCCTCCCTTACAAGTTCATGGAATGTACAACAAAAAACTGTCGCGCAGTGTACAACAAAAAATCCTATTGCGCAAGCTTTGCCCCAAAAATCTTATTGTAGAGCCACGATCCAACGCACCAGTGAGTGGTCGCCATAAGCCCCGCCGCGACAATATAGCCGACCCCAAAGCCATATCCCCAGGTAGTAGCGCCCACAAAAAACGAATACGTGGCACCAATGAGGAACGCTGCGCCAAGGGCGCACGCAAAGCGCTTCTGAGGCGGTGCAGGCGGGAGCTTCGGCGTTCGAAACAGCTTGTAAAATAAGGTGTTATAGAGGACATCCACTGGCTGTCCTTTTGGGAAAATAGTCCCCAAAATTCCAAAAATGCTGAGTACCGCAAAGACCTCCCAGCTCCCCAAAACCATACCGACGACGACACCAACACTGCACACTGTCGGTGTGAACCGGAGTGGTAGATTGAGTCTAATTTTCTCTTCAGTTGAAAACGCTGTATACCCCTGTGCATCAAGATGCGCGCACGTGCGTGGTGAAATTGTGTTCATTGTTTAATTGTAACAGAGAACCCGCGCAAGTGCGCGGGTTTTGAACTACGGCTTCTGTAATTATTACTTCAGCACTTTCTGAGGAATATTCTCCGGAGGGATTTCCCCGAGAATCTCTCTTTTGAGCTTCCGAAGTTGCGCTATCGTATGATTGCATGCGCTGAGGGCACTCTGAAGCTCTGAGCGCACGTCGTGGCCATTCTTAGGGGTAGTAGAGTTTCGTGACACACCCATCGAGAAACCTCCTTTCGTAATGATCCTCACCCAGCGTACCATGCGGTAACGAAAAAACCACACCTTTTCAGATGTGGTTTTTTCGTTCTAAGGAACAAGATGATTATTTGCGTGCTTCGATGATCGTCTGCGCTACGTTCGTAGGAACGATCTCGTAGTGATCGAATTCCATCGTGAAACTTGCGCGACCTTCGGTCATTGAGCGGAGCGACGTAATGTAGCCGAACATTTCCGAAAGAGGAACCTTCGCCTTCACCACTTTGTACATGCCGCGCTCTTCCATACCTTCGATCTGTCCGCGCTTCGATGAGAGGTTGCCGGTAACATCACCCATGAACTGGTCCGGAGTAACCACCTCAACCTTCATGACTGGCTCGAGAATGACCGGAGACGCTTTGCGTGCTGCCTCCTGCAGTGCCTGTGCTGCGGCGATCTTGAACGCAATTTCTGAAGAGTCCACTTCGTGGAATGAACCGTCGTAGAGCTCTACTGAAATATCAACGAGGTTGTAGCCGGCAAGAATACCGCGCTCCATTCCTTCCTTGAGACCTTTTTCGATCGGTGAGATGTATTCCTGCGGAATGACGCCTCCTTTGATGCTGTTGATGAATTCAAAACCCTGCTCACGCTTAACGTTCTTTGCGACTGTCTCTCCCTCAGCGAGGGGTACAAGAGGCTTCATGCGGATCTTCACGTGACCGTACTGACCGCGACCACCGGACTGCTTGATGTACTTGTTTTCCACCTCAGCTTCTTTGGTGATGGTTTCTTTGTAGGCCACTTGAGGACGACCAACATTCGTCTCAACGCTAAACTCGCGCTTCATGCGATCAACGAGAATTTCGAGGTGCAATTCACCCATTCCCCAAATAACCGTCTCGGCTGTTTCTGCGTTGGTGGTAATGCGGAACGTCGGGTCTTCGTCTGAAAGGCGCTTAAGTGCCATACCCATTTTTTCCTGGTCTGCTTTTGTCTTTGGCTCGATACGGAGCGAAACCACCGGTTCAGGGAACACGATCTTTTCCAAAATGATCGGGTTTGCTTCGTCACAGAGCGTGTGTGATGTCTTTGCGTTCTTGAGACCTACCGCTGCGGCGATATCGCCAGCAAAAACTTTCTTCACTTCCTCGCGCTGGTCTGCCTGAAGGCGCACAATGCGGGAAAGGCGTTCCTTTTCCCCGGTTGTTGAGTTGTAAATATATGAACCAGCTTCAAGTGTCCCTGAGTACACACGGAAGAAGGTGAGTTGTCCGACGAACGGATCTGACTGGAGCTTGAAGGCGAGTGCAGAGAACGGTTCTGTGTCTGATGCATGGCGCTCGATCGGCTCATCAGTGCGCGGATCAGTACCTTTCATTGCCTGAATATCCATCGGAGAAGGAAGGTAATCTACCACGGCATCAAGCACGAGCTGAACACCTTTGTTCTTGAGCGCTGTTCCGGTGAATACAGGAAATATCGCATTCGCAATGACTGCCTTGCGGAGCGTAGCCTTTAGTTTATCCATGGGGATCACGCCTCCGGCGAGGTACTCATTCATGAGCGTCTCGTCGTTCTCAACGATCTTTTCGATGAGTTCTGCGCGATACTTCTCTGCATCAGCGAGCATGTTCTCTGGAACCTCTCCCTCAATGATCTGCTCGCCCATTTTACCGTCGTGGCGGTATGACTTCATTTTGAGAAGATCCACAACCCCTTCGAAGTCGCCTTCAGCGCCGATCGGCAGCTGCATGCGAACCGCATTCTTATTCAAGCGGTCAAGAATGCTCTGGAACGAACGCTCGAATGATGCACCCGTACGATCAAGCTTGTTGATGAAACAAATGCGTGGCACCTGAGCCTCGTCGGCATAGCGCCAGTTGGTCTCTGACTGAGGCTCAACACCGGCAACACCGTCAAATACCACCACGGCACCGTCGAGGACGCGGAGCGAACGCTTCACCTCCACGGTAAAGTCAATGTGTCCCGGCGTGTCGATAATATTGAAACGATACTTCGTCTTTGCAGGATCGTCGGTCTTTGTCCAAAAACAGCTCACAGCAGCGGCGGTAATGGTGATACCGCGCTCGCGCTCTTGTTCCATCCAGTCGGTGACCGTCTCACCTTCGTGAACCTCGCCGATCTTGTGCGTCATCCCCGTGTAGAAGAGGATACGCTCTGAAGTGGTTGTCTTTCCTGCGTCAATGTGGGCAATGATCCCAAAATTGCGCAACATTTCCAATGGGTAGTCTCGTTCCATAAATTACTTTGTAAAATATTTTAAATTAAAGTTTTTCGGTGGGACACCATCTCAGATCAAGGCGCGTTATTTTGGGTACTCTCCCAACAACGAGCTTCTGTTTTTACGAAAGACTCACGGAGCGCGGCGGCGCGAGTGTAAGAAAAATTCAGTAGAATTTTATCTGTGTCTTTCGTAAAGACAGAAACGAGCGCCAACTACCAGGCGAAGTGCGCAAAGGCTTTGTTCGCCTCTGCCATCTTGTGCGTGTTGTCACGCTTCTTGATCGCCTCGCCTTCGTTCTTGCTTGCGGCAATGAGCTCATCAGCGAGCTTCATGTGCATAGGCGTTCCTTTTTTTGAACGTGCCGCCTCAAGGATCCAGCGCATCGCAAGTGCCAAACGGCGCTCGGTGCGCACCTCGCGAGGAACGAGATAGTTTGCCCCACCAACGCGGCGTGAGCGGATCTCAACGATCGGGCCTGCATTCTTGAGCGCGAGCTCAAAAACCTCAAGCGGATCTTCCGTCTTGAGCTTCTCTTTGATCACATCAAATGAACCGTACACGATCTTGCGTGCGGTGTTCTTTTTACCCTCTTTCATCACATGGTTGATGAATTTCTCCACCTTCATGGAATCATGAATGAGATCAGGTTTTACGATGTTTCGGTTTTTTACGGGTCGACGCATATGAATTACTTCTTAACTGCCTTAGGGCGCTTATTACCATAGAGTGAGCGGCCCTTGCGGCGCTTCTCGACACCAGCGGTATCGAGTACACCACGCACGATGTGGTAGCGCACACCGCCCAAGTCTTTGACGCGACCTCCGCGAATGACCACTACTGAGTGTTCCTGGAGGTTGTGTCCCATTCCTGGAATGTAGGCGGTAACTTCCATACCGTTCGTCAAACGAACGCGGGCAATCTTACGGAGTGCCGAGTTCGGCTTTTTCGGCGTGGTGGTAGTAACCTTGGTGCATACTCCGCGCTTGAACGGTGCTGAGTAGTGTACGGGACGATTCTGAAGAGTATTGAATCCGCGGCGCAAAGCAACAGAACGCGATTTTTTGATCGGGCTCTTGCGATTCTTGCGAACAAGCTGATTAAGTGTTGCCATGTGGTGTATTCAAAAGAAAATGCCGCCGAAAAGGCAGTGAGGACACTCTACTATGAGGGAGAGAAAAATGCAAGCATCGAGAGGCGGCAATTACTCGTGCGCGCCTATAGGGGAAGTGCTGTTCCGGCGAACAATGCAAAGATGAAGCGCGTAGCAGGGATAACGATCACCCCCGCAAATAAAATGACCGGAATAATAAGGACGTACCAGTACTGTTCCATGGTTTCCTCAATGTGCCTAAACTGCACGGGAAGGACCGCAAAGAGCACTTTTGCCCCGTCGAGTGGAGGCACCGGAAGAAGGTTGAACACCGCGAGAAGCGCGTTCACAAATACAATGATCGCGGAGATCTCAATGAATGCCGGTGGAAGCCCCGCACCGAACCGTATGATCATCCCAAAAACAAAGGCCAGAAGCAGGTTGGCGAGCACCCCGGCCGCGCCTACGAGAGCCGTCCCCCACCGTTGATTCCTTAGATTGTAAGGGTTGTACGGCACCGGCTTTGCCCAGCCAAACAATATGTTTGAGTGCATGAGCACCAATGTTGCCGGCAAAATGACCGACCCCAACGGGTCAATGTGGGGCAAAGGGTTGAGCGTAAGCCGTCCGGCAAGGCGCGCGGTCGGATCGCCCAGAATATTCGCCATATATCCGTGGGAAACCTCGTGGATCACCACAGACATAATGAGCACGAGCACATAAAAGATGATATCTGCTTGCATAATATACCGCTTATGATACCATACGCGGACTATGGCGAAAACATGTCCCATCTGTGATAAAGGTTCCCGCGTCGTTGGCGGATACTCAAACCGCGTTCGCGCAACCAAGTTCAACCCGACCGGCAAGCGTCGCGTTCACCCCAACCTTCAGTGGGCTCCCCTCTCTGACGGCACTCGCATGAAAATGTGTACCCGCTGCATGAAGGCAGGCAAGCACCTCGAGGTGAAAGTGAAGGCTCCCAAGAAATCTGTCGTAGCAGCGTAATATCTAAGAAAATCAATCAAATCAAACGGCTCACCCAAGGTGAGCCGTTTGATTTTCAATAAAAAGCGGGGCAATACCCCGCTTTGATATATGTTTGACAGTGCGTAAGGGTTTAAACCTTCACCTTCGCCTCATTTTCTTCTGCGTGTTGTATTGCCCCATTGTTTTCTAAATAGTTCCAAGCAAGCTCGTCGGGGGTCGGCTCACGGCCGAGCTTCTTTCCGGTGACATATACATTAAAGGGGCTTAGAACCTTCTCCACCTGCATCTGCAGATACTCTTCGCCGCTGATCGTGGGATCATCAGCCAGCTTATTCATAGACACCTCCATACAGTGGAATACTACACCTAAGCACGGTACTTCTGTCGATGAGTATATTCCTCCCGCTACTAAATTCAACTCAAGGCTGTGCATAACTTATCGCACCCGCCAGATAGTTTTTCCGTCGCTTTTAAAAATGATCGTGCCTTGATCGGCGGTGTTTAAAACTTCGATGTCTGCTTCTTGAAATGTATCGAGAGTTTCCTTGTGGGGATGGCCATAGGAATTGTTGCTGCCGGAAGAGATGACTGCCGTCTGTGGACTGACTGCCGCAACAAATTCCGGAACACTCGACGTGCGCGAGCCATGATGTCCTGCTTTTAAAATATCGCTGTTGACCTTCTCTCCGTCGAGCACGAGCACGTATTGTTCTATCTCGTCCGGTGCATCACCTGGAAACATCACGGACGTATCGCCGTAGATCAATCGCCCCACGATCGAGCCGGTGTTGGTCGTAACGCCTGAAACATCTCGATCGGGGAACAGCACTTCAAAGTGCGCGCCGCCCCCAAGGTCGATCACGGTCCCGCGCCGTGCCACGATACGCGTAGCATGGGTGTCTCCTTTTTGTTTCAGAGCCTCATACACGCCGGATGCGCCGATGGTTCCCGGCTCTACCACCGCGCCGATCCCATACCGCTCAAGAAGCGGAATGAATCCGGCAATATGATCCTTGTCCGGATTTGAAACAAGGATCACATTCACGGTGCGGTCAAAGAACGGCATCACCTCTGCAAGCGAACGGAGCATCCCACGGTCGGGTCCGCCGTCGATCAACATATCGCCACCGCCCGGCGCACGCACATAGATCGCGTCCCCTTGTCCCACGTCGAGAAACGCAATGGTGAGGAGACGCGCATCAGCGCGATACGCTAGATACTGCCATCCAACAAGCGCACAAAAAATACTTCCCCCAATAACGAAAGCGGTGATCCGGTACGCATTCTTCATTCATGAATGGTACAATGCGACGTATGAGCGAAGCAACTATTGAAATGATCATCATCGCCGCAAGCTACGGCGGCATATTCCTCATGATGATCTTGAATGGCGCGGTAAGCTTCCCCTCAAGTCAGGTCCTCTACATTTTGGTGGGGTACTTCATTGCGCGCGGAGACCTCGCGCTTGTGCCCGCGGTCATTGCAGGCAGCATCGGCAACATGATCGGCAATATGATCCTCTACGAGATCGCGCGACGCAAGGGCATCGAGTACATCACGCGCTTCAAACTCTTCCCTCCCGAGATCACTCGTCGCACTGAGATCGCATTCAAAAAACGCGGGGCGTGGTTTGTCTTTGTGGGGAAACTGCTTCCTGCGATCAAAGTGTTCGTGCCGATCCCTGCCGGTATCGGCAAAATGCACCGCGGGCTTTTTGCTGCGATCATGGTCGTTGCTACGAGTATTTGGGTACTTCCCTTCACTGCTGTGGGATACTACTTCGGAAAATCGCGTGATGTCTTTGGCGCATACGCATTCGTGCTTCTTGCGATCGCGATCGTGGTCGTCGCACTCTTCTTCCGTTATTTAAAGAGCAGTGATGTGGAGCGAGAACTCACCGCACTCGACGAGGGAGAGAGTCGCCACACCAACACGCCGAGTGCTCCGTAGCTGAGAGCCAGAAACCAAACAGGAAGTACCGGGGTCGTTGCGAGTGCGAACGGAAACGAACCAAACCATTCCGCCATACGGAACACATACGCGGAGAGTGCTTGTGCGAACATACCAAATGGAAACGCCAGAGCAGGAGTAATGAATCCGAGGACCCCTGCAACAAACCCCACGCCCATAATGATCGGTACTACGGGCAACACGAGGATGTTCGTGGCGAGGCCAACCACGCTCGCATTGCCGATTGAGAATAGGAGGAGCGGGAGCACAAACACTTCTGCGGCGATCGTCCCCGCGATGATCGTGCGTAGTCCAAACGTTTGAGGAACCCGTCCAAGTATTCGTTCAACATGCGGCGCAAACACAATGAGTCCGAGCGTCGCCATAAATGATAACTGAAATGAAAGATCGTAAAGAAGAATATGCGGCCGATGTAAAACCATCGCCACGCCGGCGATCACGAGCCCTCGCAAAAGATCATTTGGTCGTCCGAGCGCACGCGCCAGAACCACCAAAAGCGCCATGATACTCGCGCGTACGACCGTGGACCCTGCACCGGCAAGCAGGGCGAAGAGTACAATGCTCACACTACCGGCGGCAAACGAAACTGCGCGCGGCAAAAACGCCGTCATGCGCATGAGCGCTTCAGCAACAATGGTGATGTTGTAACCCGAAAGGACGATGATGTGCACGATCCCCGCATTACGCAGGAGCTCAAGCAGGCGCTCTCCGAGCGATTGCTTCGCACCCAAGAGCATTCCTGCGACCAACGAGGATTCCGGCTCTTCAATACTACGCCCCAGCGATCCTATGAATGCACCTTTAAGGTCATACAGTGAGCGCTTGAGAGCACTCCCTCCTTCGCCGTCTTCTTGGGTCACGCGGGGAAATGCAATTTCGTATCCAATGCTGTCCTTTGCAAGGAATCGCTCGTAGTTGAACACACGCCCATCATCACCTTTAAATGATTCGGGGATTTTCAAAATTCCTTCCGCACGAATACGATCGCCGTAGGAAAATGCGGGGTACGTCGACACTGAAATGCGCACCCGAATATCTGTTTCGGTATCTGCGACGCGTTCAGCACGAATTACCAAAAATGTTTTTGCATCACGTTCATCGGGCTCATCAGCAACAAAACCCTGCACCGCCACGCGCGTGCCGATGAACGACTCAAGGGACACATCACGAAGCGTTCGCTCTTCATACTCGTATCGAACCGCACCCGCCATTCCGGCAACAAGAGCCCCTGAAACAAGAATGAGTGATATCGATCGTCGCGGTACCGCAAACACAAGCGCAAGCGCTGCCGCTACGGCAAGCACTTTCAAGAGAACCATTCCGCCTAAAAGCGTCTGCACAAGCACGCCACCAATGAACCCTGCGCAAAGTAGTGCGAGGATCCGATCGCGCATACCTACGCGTTCCGTGCACCCCACGCTTGGGCGATCGCACGCTCGTCATCAGCAGAAAATGCTTTTTTGAATCTCGCCCCTTTCACTCCTTTCACTCGCTTCTCGCATTCCGCCCAACTGGTGTGACGCATAAAATGTCCATCAACAAAACTTACGTATGAAAATGCTTTGGCACGGGAACGTTCGCGCGTAGCCGAACGTGCTTTCTGTTTTTCCTCATCGTACGAAACATTCAAAATATCCGGTGAATACTTTTCAAGTGACCCATGATATAGGTTCGGAATATCGTCATCAGCAAATGCGGTCGCAATCTCATCGGCACGTTCATTCCCCGGAAGACCCGCGTGCCCCGAAATGCGGTTCCACGTGATCGAGAGCGGTGTGGCAACTTCATCGAGGCGTTCCCAGAGATCTCGATTTTCCACCGGCGTCTTTGTGCTCGTGATCCAATTGTTGCGCTTCCATCCTTTCACCCATTTCGTGATGCCATTCACCACATAGCTTGAATCCACGTACATAATGACGGGCTTACTCTTTCCCTTCACATGCGCGAGCGCTTCAATGGCTGCCAAGAGCTCCATCTTGTTGTTCGTCGTGTGTTTATCCCCGCCGCCAAGCTCGGTGACCGTTTCACCATCCACCACAATAGACCCCCACCCGCCAGGCCCGGGATTCCCGCGCGAACTGCCGTCGGTGAAAATAACAATAGAGGTATCGCTCATATAGCAATCAATATACCACGCGCAAAAGAAAACCCGCGGCAAGCCGCGGGGGAAACCATAAGATTTCATTGTAAATTCGATACGGTGTCCTGAATTAAGTATCGTTCAATGACCACGCGTTCAGAGGTAGTGAATAGATCACCCTGTTTCTCTAAAAGAGACCTGCTGAGGTTTACGAGCGCCACGCCTTTCACGTTGTGGATACTTAATCTATCGTATCCGGACCCTGACCATTCGCCGTTGCAGATCTTCTTGAAGAGGATCGCACGGATGTTGGTCCCTGAAATTGCGATACCAAGTGCGTCCATCACCCCGCTTCGATCATAGCGATCGTACATGCTGTTAGGGATGGGATCATCGTGCCAGGTTGCCCCCGGGTACCACGAACTGGGATCGAAGTAATCGCGATAGTTATATATCAACCCAGGAACTTCGACCTGAAACAGTTCCGCATGTTCCAGGGACGTCGCATGCCCTATCCATATCCGCCACGAAGGGTCAAAGAAGATCGTTTTATCCTTCCACAATCCAAATCGTGATTCCACCGTTCTGTCGAAGGTGAGTCCGACGCATGACTCGAACCCTGTCGGCAATTTTTTTGTTTCCAAAATGCCGTGCAGGGTGGCTTCGAATCGTACCGGATCTACCGGATCACCCGGTTGTGTTAGCGTGCACCGGATCCATGCCCGCCCAAGGCCTCGGAGCATCTGTTCCGCCTTAGCCCGACCATTTGCTGTTGCGATCTCGTTCATGCCACAACCTCCCCTATAAAGTCTCTGGGCATTATACAGAGATACTGATAGGACGCAATCAAAACCCCGCTATGAAGCGGGGCAATAGAGGTGCTGTATTGAAAGAACGGAGCGCCGGTGAATGTGTTCTAAAATCCCCCAACGATCTGGAACGGGGATCGAGTATATGAACCACCCGAGCCGTGGTGCAATAAGAATAGTTCTTCCATGAAGAATGGTGCCATCTTTGTGCGTAAATACACCCAGTTCGAACTGGTCACCAAGATCAGCAACCCACTCCACTTTTACAAACCACGAATGAGTCGGATCATCGCAAAACAATATTTTAAGGATACTTCCTGGGCAACACGAGCCTAGCGTGTTCATTGCACGATTAAATTCTGGGTTTACTTGCCTTTTCTTGAGCATTCGGAACCCTCCTCACCATAATCATTTCCATCTCTGCCCTCGTTGTACTATCGTTCAAAAAGCATGTCAATACAGTGAACTGGCCTCCTTACATTACGTCCATGATGCGCAGCCGCAATTCCGGTCGGCCGCGGAACATCGACTTCTCAAGTGTTGCGTAGAGATCTATCCGTGCACCCGCCACCGGTTTTACTTTGAACGATTCATCGGTCGCAAAAAATCCGATCGCAGAAACTTTTTGTCCACGACCGTTACGAAATGAGAGCTCGAGGTGATTTTTTTCTTTCCCGAACATGCGCACCTCAAACACCTCAATGCCTTTGAGTACAAATATTGGTTTAGGATTCTCTACACCGAATGGTGCGAGTTTTTCAACGACATCCCACGTCTTCCATGCCACATCATCAATCGTCAGTTCTGCATCCGCAATGATCGCACGATCATCTGCCGTCTTTTTTTCGAGCCGTTCATACGCTTCCAGGATCGCATCTTCCAAAAAATGTACGTTCTCGTGTGATACCGAGAATCCGCCCGAGTATTCGTGCCCTCCAACATTCAAGAAAAATCCTTCGCGCACCGAGGTCATGAGCTTCACCACATTGATCGATCCGTCAGAACGACATGAGCCCTTGATGTGCTCGCTCTCTGCTCGTCCCCACACGAATGCCGGACGCCCATAATCTTCCATGAGCTTGTTCGCGGCGAGCCCCAAGACGCCTGGACGCCACAGGGGATTTCCTACCACGATCACCTTGCGGAGTTCGCGCATTTCAAGATTGTGTCGCGCCTCCTTGATCATAGTGGCCACGATTCCCTTACGCGTATCATTAAGGCTGTTTAGATGATTCGCCAGATGCTCAGCGCGCGCAGGATCAGTGGTTGAGAGCAGCTCAAACGCCTCGAACGGAGTGCTCATGCGCGATGCAGCATTGATACGCGGTGCGATCATGAATCCCACATCGTCTTCAGCAAGATATGCCTGAGAAACACCTGCTTTCTGTAAAAGTATTTTGAGCCCGGGGCGCTTGCTCTTACGAAGCACCTTCAGTCCAAAGTATGCAAGTGCACGATTCTCTTTTTTGAGCGGCACCATGTCTGCAATAGTGGAAAGTCCCGCCATGTCCAAAAGCCATTTCTCAAACCCTTCCGGAATTTTTGCACGAAGTTCCGCTGGTGCACGGGCAATGAGTGCCTGCGAAAGTTTCCATGCAACACCCGCGCCGCAGAGCATGTTGTCGGGATATGTGTCACCTTCTTGTTTTGAATTAAGGATCGTATACGCGGGCGGAAGCACTTCTTGTGGTAAGTGGTGGTCCGTCACAATGACATCGACCCCGAGCTCCTGCGCACGGGTTACTGACACCACGTCCGCAATACCGCAATCAACCGTGATGATGAGCTTCACGCCCTCGTCGGCAAATTTCTCAACTGCGTTCAAGTTGAGGCCATACCCTTCCTCGTGACGATGCGGAATATAGTTCTTGAAGTGCGGATATTCGAATTTTTTTAGCATATCGTGGAGCACGACCGAGCCAGGGATGCCATCGCAATCGTAGTCCCCATAGACAACAATGCTTTCATTGCGCTCCATTGCGGAAAAAATACGCTCCACCGCACGCTCCATATTAAGGATCCCGAACGGATCGCCAATGTCGCGCTCATAGGAAGGGTTCAAAAACACTTCGGCTTCTGCTGTATTAGTGATTCCCCGCTTGCGAAGAAGCGTCGCGAGAAGTGGCGGATATCCCGCGAGATCGTCAGTCATGGAGCGCATTGTAGCACATACCACATGGTATACTTTTCCCATGCATAACGATTGCTTATTTTGCAAGATAATCGCGGGAGAGATCCCCTCCACAAAAGTGTACGATGACGAGCACGTACTCGTATTTCTTGATATTCACCCCGTGAACATCGGGCACACACTCGTAATCCCAAAAACACATCACACAAACCTCTATGAAACGCCTGATGAAATACTTGCGCATCTCGCCATCATCGTCAAAAAACTTTCAATCGCAGTCAAAGAGGCAGTCAGTGCTGACGGCATCAACATTGAAATGAACAACGACCCCGTTGCAGGGCAGATCATCTTTCATGCGCACATCCACATCGTTCCGCGCTTCGCAGGCGACGGCTTCACTCACTGGCAAGGCGCACGGGATTATGCAGAAGGTGAGTCCGAAACTATTGCAAAAAAAATACACGCACGTCTCAAGTAATCACTACGGTAACTGGTCCATTACTGCATTCTCTTCTGCGGCGCGGGAATCAAGGATCATTTTGATCTCTTTGCTCTGCTCAACCCCTTCGATTCCCTGTTCAAGTCGACCATTCTCTTTTGTCTCTTCTTTTAAATAAAGCCCAATAAGCAACAGGGTGATGGCAAGTGCAACAAGAGACCCAGCGCCAACTGTTTTGAATTGCGTTCCCATACCTATCTTTATTTGCGTGTGCGTTTTTTTATGATCGCATCGATGCCGGGAAGTTTTCCGTCGGCCAAATAATCAAGCATTGCCCCGCCGCCTGTTGAAACAAACGTGAACGATCCTTCGAGTTTTAGTTTTTCAATGAGCGCGATCGTATCGCCACCACCCAAAATGGTCTTCCCGCGCGCCTTGGCAAGAATTTTCAACAGCGTATCCGTACCCTCTTCAAATCCTTCTTCGTAATTTCCCAAGGGGCCATTCCAAACCACAAGTTTTGCCTTGCGGATCACCTCTTCTAGTGCGCGGAGCGTTGCCGGACCTGCGTCGAGGATCCTATCGCCTTTCTCTATATGGTCAGCGCGCCGTACCGCACGATTCTGTGTTTTATCAAGCACTACCACATCCACCGGAAGCACCACGTTCTTTTTCTTGAAAAGCGGACGGAGGCCGAATGTTCCTTTCTCCACGAATGACTTCCCGATCTGCATTCCTTCCTCTTTGAAAAAATTGTTCGCCAGTGCGCCGCCAACGAACACCGTGTCCGCAAGTCGCGTAAACTTTTTCATGAGGGGCATCTTGGTCGAAACCTTGGCGCCACCGGTCACAAACACGAACGGGTGGGCTGGCTTGAGTGCCATTGAGAGATGTTTTAATTCATCAAGAAACAAAAAGCCGAACGCGGAAGGCAGAAGCTTGGGAAGCCCCACGATCGACGCGTGTTCGCGGTGCGACGCAGAGAATGCATCGTTTATGTAGTAGTCACCGAATGAAGCAAGAAGCTCTGCGAGCGCGGGATCGTTCTTTTCTTCGCGTGCATCTATCCGCAAGTTCTCGAACACCACCACGCTCCCTTCTTTCATGTGCGCCACCACATCACGTGCTTCTTGGGTACGAAAATCAGGAACGAACCCAATATCAAACTCTCGCTTTAGGTACGCAACCACGGGGCGCAGACTTGATTCTTTCCCTTTGCCGATATGGCTCAACACGATCACCTTCGCTTTTTTCTTGCGCAAATATTCGATGGTCGGAAGTGAACGGCGGATGCGGTAATCTTCAACAAGCGCATTGCCTTCCATGGGCACATTCCAATCAGCGCGCACGATCACGCGCTTGCCTTTCAGATCCTTAAGGTCTCGTGGTGAGGGGAAATTCATAGTGTAAAAACTTATATGCCGGTATTGGCTGTGCGCACGATCCCACCGAACGTCTTCGCCGAAAGGCTTGCGCGGCCAACGAGGAGTCCGTCCATTCCTGCATCAAACAAAAAATCTTTCGCGTTCTTCTCGTCAACAGAACCGCCGTAGAGGATCGGTATCGATTCTGCAACAGGACGGGTGAACAGGTGCGCCAATGTGCGACGGATCACGATCGCCATTTCGAGGCCTTCTTCTTTGGTGGCGGAACGTTTCGCCTGCTTGCCGATCGCCCAGATCGGCTCATACGCCACCACCACGTGCGAAGCATCAACACGCGGGAGTCCTTTGAGCGCTGCGGTAAGTTGTGCGGTTACGAACGAAATATGCTCGCCCTCGCCGGCGCGTTCACGTTCTCCGACACAAAGGATCGGGATAAGCTTTGCGGCAAGTGCGGCCTTTACCTTGCGGGCGATGTCTTCGTCGGACTCACCCCGCGCGCGGCGTTCGGAGTGTCCGACGATCACCATTTTTGCTCCGCTGTTTGCAATCATCGCGCCCGACGCCTCCCCGGTAAATGCGCCCTCCTTTTCCCAAAAAAGATCTTGAGCGCCCAGCGAAACTTTTTTTTCTTTGAGCGCCGCGAGCGGGTTCAGATACATATCCGGCGCACACACCGCAACAGAGGCTTTTGTAATAGTACGCGCTTCACGTACCACATCTTTAAAAAGTTTTACCGCGTCCCGCGTCGTCTGCGGGTTCATCTTCCAGTTACCGACGATCAGTTTTTTCATGGTTCTATCTTACCACAGAGGCATACGGGTGGGCATTTTTGCGTGATATGCGCGAAGCCGTCGAGTACCGAACCGAGGCATACTGAAGCGGTATGGTGAGGGAGGAACGGAGACGGCGACAAAGCAGATCGCCAAAAATGCCCGCCCCTATATTATTCGACTTCTTTCCATGAGGAAACATTCCACCCCCCGCCCGGCCCCGAAGAAAAGGTCGTATCCGCAACGCCTTGCTCGTAGGTAATGACCGCATTGTTTGAAATATTGAGTTTATACCCCACCACCGCTTTCATGTCCGCGTTGTTCGCAACATTGATCATTGAGTCGGTCGTATAGAAAACGGCACCGGTAAGGTTGTTGCCGAGGTTGATGCCTGAATATCCGGATGCGCACCCTGAGGCAGTCGTTCCGTTACACCCCTCTTTGGTGGACACCGCGAGAAGATAGCTCCCCGTCTGCCCTGATCCGGCAAATGTCGCGTTGTTGTTGCCATCAATGTATCCATCGGCGAGGAGTACGCAACTATCAGCGCCAAACGTCACATCGCAGCGAATAGTTGATCCGTTCTCTACGGTAATGTTCCCCTGCACATACACCACCCCCGTGAGATTCATGGTCTCTCCGTTCGTGACCGAAAGATTCCCCGTGATACGCGCAGGGCCGATCGAGATCGTCCCACCACCGGAACATCCCGCAACGCCGCCCGTATCACCACAGTTACCACTGTACGTTACGCCTGCTGTAGCATCAGTTTTCCATTGTTCAATGTTGCCGTCTGAGAGCGGCATATTGAGCGGCGAGGGATCTGCCTGTGATGTGTTGCACGCTTTATTATTGCTTGATCCGCTCTGACAGTAGAGTGAGCCAGTGATCGTGCTATTGGTAACGGTGTTCGCACGCGCTGCGGCACCAATATCAACATTGTTGATGATCCCCGGACCTCCTCCTAGGTATGTCTTGAAAGCGAAATCCCCCGTGATTGCCGCAGACCATGCGCTGCCACTACTCCAGCTCGCGCGGTACTTGCCCACACCATTACCGAATCCGTTATTGCTGTCCTTGCACCAGATAAAATAATTTGTGGTATTAGCACCATCGTCATCGAGAATGATCCAATAGGTATTTCCACCAACAAGACTTGCGGGCGAAGAGAACGTAACATCAACCCAGCCGTAGGTGGTGGTTATCAAACTTGTCTGAAGCGTAGCGCTTGCGAGTGTCGTTGTGTTGGGTACACCACTTCCATTATCTGCGACGACACGGATCGTCTGGTTCCCCGGACTGCCAGTCTTTTTTATATACAAACTTACTTTGTACAGCGGCTTGGAATCGGCGGGAGAAAAACTTTGTGCAAAGTCGATCTCGGGGCTTGTGCGCGCAATGTTTTGATCAAGGTTACACACCGTCGACTGCGCTTGCACATCCTCCTCAACGCTTGTTGCCACCACCGCATCGCCAGTCACTTCGGCACCATTCGCGCCCGTGATCGGCCCGTTCGAGTATACGTTTCCTACCGCGCCGCCAGTCCCCTCAATACTTGAATTTCCCCCCATGACAATCCCTCCATCACCCACCTGCGCCCCATAGGCAAAGTCAGAACCGACGCCGGCACTGACGACAAGTTTTACGTTGCGATCATTACTGCCCACTGCGCCCGATGCCAAGATCTCTTTTTGCGTACCACTCACGGCCGTCACGGCGACCGAAACTGTTCCGCCATTGAGCGCGAGTACTTCCGGGCTCGAAAGGAGCATCGCTTCCTTGGTGCGATAGTATGCATCTTCGATCCCCGCATCAGAAGTGTAGTAAGAACTCTTTGACTTCATCAACGTCTGCGCATTTTTGAGATCACGTACCACCGGCGACATTGAGCCCAAAACGATCGCGATCGATACGATCAAGAAAAACAGGACAGTGATCGTGAGCGCCGCACCACGTGTGTACACCATTCTTTTCTGTTGTTGTTTTGATAGGGTCATACTACTAGTAGGAACCGCGAAGCACGATCGTCGTGTAAAAATTCCTTGTCTTGCTTAAGTCCCCACGCGTGGCCGTGATCGTTGCCTCAACCTTCACCGCTTCGGTGCTGGCATTGGTGAGCTGCCGCACAATAAAAGAATCGATTGTTGTATTCGAACTCATGATGGATCCTTGCGCTACACCGTTTTCGCGGATCTTTACCAAGCTATTCTCGACATAAAACTCGACCGTGGTAGCCGAACCACCCGAGTCGGTCGTGTTGAGCGTGAGGCGTCCCGGATGCGACCCAAGCGTGCTCTGTGCCGTATCCACGCTGTTTGCACTACGCATATCGCGTGACATGCGCTCCAAAAGTGCTGTTGCGGAACTGTTGAGATCACGCGAGACGCGCAGATCGGCAAATGCGCGCGTCATCGAGAGCGTTGACTGTATCGCGAGCACCGTAATGACGGTGAGGAGTGCTATGTACACGACCAGTTCAACCATGGTGAATCCTTGCAGTGTCCCGGTTGTGCGTTTCATATTAAAAAACATTCGTGAGATAGGTCGAAACAGTTCGCGTCGTGGTCGCTGTACGGTCCCAGAAGCTTACCGTTACGGTTACCTTGCGCGTGTTTGGATCAACAGTACCGCCCACGGCAACAATATCATCACTCAGATCACGCGATACATCATTGAGCGTGATCGAGCGTTCGAACACCCCATCAACAAACCCTGTGTCGGTCGTACTTGTGGCAAACGCAGTCCCGTTAAAAGCGAGGTAGTACACCGTGCCGTCAGCAGGTGCGCCCACGTTCGCCCAGCCGGTATCGCGGAAAAATCGAGCCACCTCGATCCCCTCTTCGAGCAAAAAACTTGCCTGTACGATCTGCGCTGTTGTTCGACTCACCTGAAGTGACGACTGGTAGTACGCGGAAATCCCTACGAGCGACGTCGCAAGGATCGCACTTCCCACAATGATCTCAATGAGTCCGAATCCACGATGCATAAATATGCTTTTAGTATACACCTCCCCAACACTCTTACGAAGAACTCGCCACCCCCGTTCCATTCACGGTGATCGTACGCGTCTTTGCGGTATCGTTCGTGACGCGGATCACGAACGTGCCGTTCTGTGATGTTTTGCCGGTCAACCGATCAAATAGTACATTCTGTCCGCCTCCCGTAAGCGTGATCGAGGTGATCTCGAGCGCGCCATCAAGCACAACGTCTTGATTATTCGAATCAGAACTTGAATACGTCGCGCCCTGATAGATCACCGCTTTGTCTGCTTGGAGGTGTACGCCATATTGGAGGCCATCTTTTGAGGAAAGCGTATCTCCGCGCGCCTGCGAGAGTGCAGTAAGCACGTCTTCTACTGCCGTATCGAGCACCTTGCTGTTGCGAAATGCGGAAAACGAAGAGAGCACGATCGCTGACAACACCGCAAGGACCGCAACGACGATCAGGAGCTCAAGCAACGTAAAACCTTTTTTAGTGAACATATGCTCCTAGATATTATTCATGACCGAATACATCGGCGAGATCATCGAGATCGCAAAGAATCCAACGCCACCTCCGATCACGAGCATGAGGATCGGCTCAATAATGGTTGCCATGTCTTTCGTCGCCGCTTCAACCTCTGCTTCGTAGAATGACGCAACGCGCATGAGCATTTCTGAGAGCTTGCCGGTCTCCTCACCCACTTCGACCATCTCGCCCACCAGGATCGGGTAGATATTGTCTGCCTCTGCGAACGCCACTGAGAGCGCGGTTCCTTTTTGCACGCCCTGCGATGCCTTTTCGAGCACCTCTTTGTAGTATGAATTCTGGAGCACATCACGCGTAATGTTGATGGACTCGATAATATCCACGCCGGAAGAAAGGAGCGAGGAAAGCGTGCGCGCGGTGAGCGCCGAGTTTGCTTCTTTGGCGATCCCCGAGACCACCGGCATGTGGAGCACGAACCACTCAAAACTGCGCCTGCCTCTCGGCGTACGGAGCGCCATGATAAAACCTGTTACCAACACCACGAATCCCAGCAACACCCAAAGCCCATAATTCTGGAGACTATCGCTTATAAAAATGATTGCCTTGGTCGAAGCAGGAAGATCACCACCGATCTCCTTGAATGTCCCAATGAGCGTGGGCACCACATAAATGAACATGAGGACCGCAATGATGAGCATTGCCGAGATGACCACCGAAGGATAGATCATCGCGCCCTTGATCTTCTTGCGTAGGTTGTAGCTTTTTTCAAGCTGGTTGCCGATCACCGTAAGCGCCTGTGAAAGGTTGCCTGACTCTTCTCCTGCGCGCACCATGGAAACAAAGAGCGTCGAGAACACCTTTTCGTGCTTGCCCATCGCGTCGGAGAGACTGTTACCTTTGCTGATCTCTTCGTTTAGGTCGTGGAGGATGCCCTTGAACTTTATGTTCTGGGTTTGCTTCTCAAGGACCGAGAGTCCGCGCGAAAGTGAAAGCCCTGCATCGATCATCGCCGAAAGATTTTTGGCGAACACGATACGGTCCTGCATCTTGATACGCGTGAGGTACTTGCTCACGTCAATATTCATACCCTTCTTCTCGACCTCATCGATCGCGATCACCTCTTTGCCTTGTGCTTTGAGCTCTTTGGCGAGCGCGAACTTGTCCGCCGCGTCAGAATCCCCCTCAGTGATTGCGCCGGAACTTTCTCGTACTTTGTAATGGAATGTAGACATGGGATTATTCGGACACCACGCGGAAGATCTCTTCGATGCTCGTGAGCCCCTTCGCGGCTTTATAGATACCGTCTTCGATCATCGTGATCATCTCTTCTTTCTTTGCCTGCGTTTCGATCTCGGCGGCCGTGGATCCCTTGATCACCAGCTCTTTGATCGTGGGCGACATTTTCAAAATCTCGTGGATCCCGATGCGTCCCTTGTAGCCATCTTCACACTCATCTGATTTTTTCGCACGATAGAACGGAATGTCACCCCAATCCTGATCATCCTTGATGATCTTCTCTTCTTTGAGCACGCCGAGCACGCGATCAAGGTCAATGATCTTGCTGAGACGTGCGATCTCATCATCGTTAAGCAAATAGCGTTCTTTGCCCGCGTCACACAAACGGCGCACGAGGCGCTGTGCAATGATCACGTTGACCGTCGAAACAATAAGGAACGGCTCAACACCCATGTCGATCATGCGCGGGATCGCACCCGCAGCAGAGTTGGTGTGGAGTGTCGAGAGCACCAGGTGTCCCGTGAGTGACGCGTTGATTGCGAGCGATGCCGTTTCTTGGTCACGCACCTCTCCCACCATGATGATGTCCGGGTCTTGACGCATGAGCGTACGGAGGCCGTTCGCAAAGGTGAGGCCGATCTCCGATTTCACCTGCGTCTGATTCACGCGCGCCATTTGGTATTCGATCGGATCCTCGATCGTCGAGATGTTCACCTCGGGCGTATTCAAAATATCGAGCATTGTATAGAGCGTCGTGGTCTTTCCTGATCCCGTCGGTCCTGTGGTGAGGAGGAGTCCCACCTTTTGCTTCATGGCATCATGGATGCGCTCAAGTCCTAGGCCGTGAAAACCAAGGCCTTCGAGCGTAAATCCTGACGATGAGTCCCTCAAAAGACGCATGACGGTCTTTTCACCAAAGTATGTCGGGAGTGTCGAGACGCGGAACGATACTTTCTGATCGGCGGTCTCGATCTTGAAGCGTCCGTCCTGAGGAAGACGCTTTTCATCGAGCTTCAAGTTCGAAAGCACCTTCAAGCGTGCCGTAATGCCCGGAGCCACATCTTTGGGGAGCACCATCGCGTCATGGAGAATGCCGTCAATGCGATACCGAATGACCATTTGTCCTTCCATCGGCTCGATATGAATATCTGACGCTCCCTGCAGAATGGCGTGGTTGAGCAGCGTATCCACGATCTTCACGATCGGCAGATCTTCAGCAAGCTCTTTCAGGTCTTTTTCTGACTTCTCGCCCCCTTCTTCATCCGAAAGCGATTTTACCGATACGGCTTCTTTCTGAATGATGTCACCGAATTCTGACTTGAGGTCTTTTTGGTATTGGACGAGCGCCCCTTTGAGCGAATCCTGATCGGTGAGACGGGGGAGAATCTTGAGTCCCACCTTTTTCTTGACGAATTCGATGGCCGTCAGGTTGTCGGTGTCGAGCATCGCCACCTCGAGCGCCGTGGTGGTCTTTTTGAACGCCACAATGTTGTGTTTGCGGGCGATCGGCTCCGGGATCATCGAAAGCACTTCAAAATCGATCTTCTGACCTTTGAGTGAGACGAAGGGGATGCCGAGAATGTACGCTTCTGTTCGGCGCAGATCGTCTTCAGTGACTTTGCCATCGCTTACCAAAATTTCACCGAGGTAGCGCCGTTTGTCGTGCGCCTTCTTGAGGGCAGCATCAAGGTCAGACGAGGGAATAAGTCCCGCATCGAGGAGAAACTCACCAAGTTGTTCGTCGCGAACGTTCATGGGTGCTTTGGTCAAAGTATACCACGACAATTCGCGCAACGCTGGGGATTAGTATGATTTTCCGATCATGCAAAAATCCCAGAAGATCATTCTGGGGAGGTCCTGGCTTCTCCAGGGAGATTACTTTGTTCTTCCGTACCGTTTCTCTAGCTCTCCGGAAGCGAGTTCTTTTCCCGACCAGCGTCCAAACCGCGCACCGCATGCCTGACACGAGATTTCACTTGCCCCATCGTATCGCTCAGGGCTTCCTGGAGCATGCTCAACAAAGACCACGTTCGTGCTGTCACATTTCTTGCATTTTTCTTTTCCGTTTTCCATAAAATATTTGGTCTTAATTTTTCTTATTTAAGGACGATGGAACAAAACCGTTTTTCTCCAGGACATAAAATATACCCCGTAGTAAATAATTATTGATAAAACCAATCGTGTACACCCTGCTCTTCCCGGGCACAGGACGAAGCATTTCCTTATCTTTAAGTCGCTTGAGAATGCGCGAGCGCTGAACGGGTGATTCTTTTCCGATGATCACATCGAGGTCTGATGATTTGACGCTCATTGATTTGCTTTTAACCAAAGCGGTTAAAATGCTGAACTCACGTTCAGTAATAAGTTTTCGTTCAAGCGCATACGACAAAGACGGTATCAGAATTGTCTCGGTTATATACTTCAGATCAAGCAAGCGATCAATTTTTTCGATCTCCTCTCTCAGTCCCTCAAGAACGTACGCACACCACCGTAACACCTGTTCTTGCTCACCAGTATCCGCAAGTGCCAAGTTTGCATAGTATTCATTTCGATCCATGCAAAAGATCGCTGTCGGGTTGAGAATTCTTCCGTTATGGACCTTGAAGCCCTGCTTAATGAGCAGTGCGTAGGTAAACATACGAATTAAACGTCCGTTGCCGTTATCAAACGGGTGAATCCACGCCATACGATGATGAGAGAGTGCCGTGACCAAGAGGTCGTTCTGGGGACTAGTGTCTGCGTTCACAAAAGCAATAAGCTCCTCAAAGTAATCCGGCACTTTCACCATATCGGGTGGGATATGTGATGAACCTTGAATTCCGACATTGATCGGTCGCAGACCACCTGGGTAACGAGACCCTTCTCCGGATGGCGGTGGAGTAAGACCATCCACAATGATCTTGTGCAATTCTGAAATGTGGGCACGCGTGATTATTCCACCCTCCGTAATGGTCTCTTCAATGAATTTAATTGCTCGCTCAATGTTAAAAATCTCTCGAATGGATTCCTCTTTGGTATCTTTCGGAACCTGGTCAATGATCTTTTCGACGAATTCTGCAAGAGTTGTATGATTCCCTTCAATACGCGCAGATCCGAGGCTCTCCATCAGCTGAAAAATATCTTTCAGCTGAAAGAAAATGTACGGCGGCACTGGTCCGCCAAGCTTTTTTACGCGCAACTTTTCAAGCTCGACAATGGTGCTGGCGAGCTCCGACCCCCACGCCGGTTCGTATATTTTTAGAGGGATTTCTTTGAATTCCCCTTTATTTACATCTTTAGATTCCATTAATTAACATTTTAAGATAAATTATCTAGTAAATCAAGTGTTTAACAAGATATCTGCTGTACGGTAATTTAACATTCTTACATTAACGAAATTAACAGTGGCTCAAAAACAAACGGCTCAGCGTAGCTGAGCCGTTTGTTGAGCCGTTTAATCCATTGCAAATACTGGCTTTTTACCGGATCGTATAAAACACGTCCTTGCCGGTGGTGCCGTGCTGGCGGATATGTCCTTCTTGTTCAAGCTCGTGGAGATACCGCTCCGCGCTCGCGTCAGAGACGCCGAGCAGAGCTTCTACATCGTTATTTTGCACTTGACCGCGCTCGGTGATGAGCGCTAAGACCCGCGCCTTGCGCGCTTCTTTCTCGGCATTCGGTTCTTTTGCATACACCACTGTCTTGGGTGCGCTTCCCTCCCCATCCTCGATCACGTATGCCGGAAGCTTGCCGCTTGCCATGAGCCAGACCACAGAACCGGAGCCCACGAACACGAGTGTGAAGAACAGATACTCTGCCGTGCCCATCTCAGGTGCTCCGGCAAAGAATTGCTTGTACGTAACAAAAAGCCAAATAGCGACGAACAACGGCGGCACGAACCGCTTCTGCCACGCCGGCAAATATACGTTCTTTTTCATGTGATTATTGTACCGCAAAACTCCCCAGTAAATCCACAGGCTGTCCCCAAAAATCACGTCAGGGCATGATTTTGCAGCCCACGGGCTTGATATAATTTAGTTACTGGGATTAGTCGAGCCAGTACAATAAGGAACGAATAGCGTATGGCAAAATATTACCTGAAGAAGGACGTGCGAGGCCAATACTACTGGATTCTCAATTCCAAGAATGGGGAAACAGTTTGCATGAGTAGTGAATCCTACCTATCCAAGGAGGGAGCAGAAAAATCCCTTAAATGGAACCAGGCAAACGGAAAAACTACTTCTGTTATCGATCTTGCATGACACAAGAGGTTAATTGAGCAAACGTGCCGGGCTATAGAGATCCCGCGGAGAAGGAGAATTGATTGTGTCACGGCTACTCACCTACGGAGCTAGAAAAGCACACCTCGTTCATGGTAAAACCCACGAAAGTGGGTTTTACCATTTTAAGTATTGTTTTGCCTCAACTAAGACCGCATTGCGCACTGCCTTACAGAGATTTAGTAATTTTGTTTGCTCGAGAATCATAAAATCATTCTTTTTAGGCGTAAGTACTCCGTACCTCAAAGACTCGACTGGGTAAACCCTGATAATCTCGTTACTTAAATAAAAATCAAAGTAGTGGTGATTGAATGTTTTCCCGTTACTCTTTTGTTTAGAAAGTTTCACTTTCTTTACCCCTGCGGTTAACATAAAATCTTCACCGACCCCTTGATAATGATATATATGATCTAACTCGTGACCAAAAGCTGACGCTCTTTTATTTATTTCCTCAATATCAAGGTTATCGTATTTCTCCCAACGCAAACACATAAACGATTTGGCATACAACTCAAGAGCATTAGAAGCAAGGAATAAGTAGGCTCCTCCAGCATCCGAAACATCATTTTTTGTCTTTTCCATCAGCGAAACACATTCGGACGCAAATTTAAAAGTTAGGTAGCGAGCTAAAAATAATTCTGCAATCTTTTTTGCATCGTTATTATTTTTCATGATTTTAAAATAAATTAAAATTATCTATTTGTATGTTTTTATACAACTCAAATAAAAATTCAATGCGGGATTCTTTGGTGGGCTATCTCCATCCACGCCCCCTTTTTACTATTTTTTCGTGTGTCTGCTTCTTGGGGCATGCCGTTAGGCTTGTTTCAAATTGCTCATTGCACACCGAGCATATACACATGCCTTCCTTTCCTAAAAGCGGAGCTCCATTAATCTCATACAGCAGGATCAAAAAATCCCTCAAGGTCACGCTCGCCCACTCACAAAAATTTTTAGTTAATTGAACTTTATACGATCTGCGCCCTTTCCATTTATACTTATATATGCGAACCGCGCCTTTGCGATTTTTACTTAAACGTTTAAAGGCAGCAAATGATTTTTCATCCTTCCCTACAAAATCATAGCCATCATTATGTGCAAAAAAATTCCTTATTTTATTTAAATCAGTAACCTTTTCCAATTCCTGCGGAATAACCCCATTGCATACACTCTCCAAATACTTAAAAGATCGCCAAGTTCCATTCCCATCAAGATCTCGCACCTTAATGTTATGTACCTGCTCTTCCATTACGCACAGATTGGCAAGATATCTTTCAAAATCACTGTAGAGCACAAGGAGGTACGCGCCATACCAGTGATTTAAATTTGCAAAATTAGCCCAATGCTGATCTGCTTCTCGTTCCAGCAACAACCTCCTGCTTTTTGAGATACTGCCATAATGTTCTGTAAAAATGCTCAAGTACTCTGACTTACGATGATTTATATTCTCGTCGATGAGATTAAGCAGATCGAAATGCTTTGAAAGAAAGTCTTCTTCAATCCACTTTACTTCGCTTTGATCCAAAAACATACAAGGGGTAAAGCTAAGTTACTGCTACCATCTTTCTTTTTACGGAAGTTTTCTTGTTTTCGCTTGCAGTGTATTTGCAATACAGTTCAAACAGGAACTCGATTCTCTCCTCTTTATTCGAAAACTTTTTGCCGTAGCAGGCGTCAACAGCGCGGTCGAGGTCGGTGTGGGCTTTGACCAGGTCGGGTGGCATTGTGTTGGGGTCATAGAGATCAGCGAGAGAACTCTCGGGAAACCGAGCTCGCGCATCGAGTACTCTTTGCGCACACTCCTCTACTTTTTTCCTGTGCTCGTCCGACACACTCTCGGGCCATGGAAAATTATTGTAAACGATATCTTTTGAGTAGCGATACCGACTTTCAAGCCGTCCGCAGGTGTATCTCACCCATGTCATATGCATAAGTGACTGCAAGATACCAAGGTGAAACAAGGTCGCCCCAGACCCGATAAGGCAGAGGTTGCTCGTAATAACACTCTCATCCATAAAACCCAAGGGGATATAAGCCCTCCTTTCCGATGAGACACTGGGAATAAGCAGATATCGCCCATTTGGAAAATTTTCTACATGGAATCGTGTCGGCGTTTCCGCAAGTTTTTGCGTTGGTGGACTCACGCTATCTAATCGAAGTTTTCGCACAGCTTCAATGCGCTTTAATACTTCAGGCATTTCACGTAATTCATGGGGCGGAGTATCTCCAAGCCACAAACACCAACGCTCATACCCATTCAAGAACTCATCTGCTCCGATCCACTTACGAAACAATTTCTCACTTTTTGGCTCATGTTTTATAAATTCATTCTTTTCCTCGGGTGTAAAAAGGTAATTCCCACCATCGATCGGCTTGTTCCCAATTCCGATATTTGGAACATCTTCCACGATCGGCTTCGAGCGTGATTCCACAAACACGTCTTCGCCTGCAACAAGATATGCATTAATATGCTCCACCTCTTTTTCCTTCGGCTCGCTTTTTATCGTCTCATATTCGTAGAGATATTTCTTTGGAGTATCCACGCACGCAAAGCCAACAATCACGCAGTACACCGCCGCCACCCCTGGCGCGTCATTGTTCCACTTGAAAGTCTGGTGCGCAAAATGAATAATGATGCCGTATTTTTCTTTGAGACGCTTCCACAGAATACCCACTTGCTCACCTTGGCAGATCGAGTTGGTGGACACAAACGCAGTTTTGATATTGGTGCCAACCATATACCTTGACGCCTTTTCATACCACGCTGTTACAAAATCGAGATTACCTGCGCCTTTTGCATTATCAAAGATATTAAGAAATGCTTCTTTTTGTTCTTTTTCCATTAACCGTGCTCCAACAAACGGCGGATTGCCAAGAATATACGAGAGTTTGTGTTTTGGCACAACCTCTTCCCAATCTTTTGTAAGCGCATTGTCGTTCACGATCGTCGCGGGCTCACGAAGCGGGATGCGTGCGTACGGCTTGCCAAACTTCTCTGACAAAAGCTGGTTCATTTGATGATCGGCGAGATACATCGCTACGCGGGCGATCAGTGCGGGAAATTCTTCGATCTCTATTCCGTAGAACTGATTGACGTTGATGCGCGAAATGTCTTCAACCCCCAATATTGCTATCTGGTCGTCTTTTTTCTTTCGCAAAAGAATTTCGAGTTCCAGTTTTCGCAGTTCACGGTACGCAACAACGAGAAAGTTTCCACACCCGCACGCAGGATCAAGAAACGTGAGGTTTGCAAGCTTATTGTGAAACGCATCGAGCTTCTTGGCGTCATACTTCACCTGATCGAATTCAACATGCAATTCATCAAGAAAGAGCGGTTGAATGACCTTCAAAATATTCTTTTCGGAAGTGTAGTGCGCACCAAGTTGCCTGCGTGTGTTCTCATCCATCATCCCTTGGAACAGGGATCCGAAGATTGATGCAGATATCTGTGACCAATCAAAACTACAACATTTCAATAACTTGAGATACGCGGTTGCGTCCAAGGAAACAGGCGCGATCTGCTCTGCGAAAATACCGCCGTTGATGTATCCGAACATCATCAACTGCTCGTCTAAATTTGTCTGCCTCTTTTCCTTTGGCGTATTGAGGATGTGGAAAATTTGCATCAGATGAATCCCCAGATCGGACCCGTCGTGATTGATTCGATTTTCTACGTATGAGCGAAAATGATTTTTAGGGAAAATACCTGTGTCGTCGGCAAAAAGACAAAAGAGGATGCGGATGAGAAAAACTTCGAGGTCGTGCCCACTGTACCCCGTCTTGGCAAGTTCGTTATGGAAATCAGCCATCAACTTCACGGCTTCAATGCTCACCTCCTCTTCTTTTTCGTAGGCGCGGACAGTGTATCCAGATATAAACCCAAAGAGATCTATGTTTTTGTGGAGCTCTTTAAGTAAAAATTCTTCTTGAGTGTTCTTGTCCAGATCGTACAATCGTATTTTTTCAAAGTCAGAAACGACTACATAGCGCGGAAGTTCCACGTCTTTCAACCCGGGGAAATAATCCTTCGCTTGTGTGTACGCCTTGTCCAAATTTTTGCCGCGAGTTTTGTGTTCCGCAAGCATCACGCCTTTCCATAGAACATCAATGAATCCCTGTGCCCCACCCTGCTTTTTTACAAAGTGCTCAAAGGAAGCGACGCGTCGGCGTGGAACGCCAAACACCTCAAAGAAGCCGTCCCAAAAGCTTTTTGCCTCTGCGTCTTCGTTGGATTCTTGCTCCCATTCGTGCGCAAAGGTGATTGCGCGATTTCGGATTTCGTTGATGCTTATCATGGGATGATCTCCAGTTTTTGACTAGACCTCCTATCCAAACCGTTTCTTCATAATCCCACAAAATAAGCCTTAAATCAACGGCGGAAAACGGCTCAGGGAACGGCTCAGCGTAGCTGAGCCGTTTAATTGTTCTGGTTTTCAGGGGTTTCCAGCCGGGCGGAAAACCATGCCGTGGCTCACATTGACAAAATCCGTTTCATAAATTATAATTTGAATACGTTTCAACGTCCACAAGGAGATATTCCGATGCGTTGCAAGATCTTTGTATTCGAACTTGTTTCCAGCATGATGGAGGAAAAAATTAACCGCTGGTTGGCGGAGAATCCTAACATCAAGATATTGAATATGGCCCAAAGCTCAGCAAGTGGAAACACGAGCGGCGACCCAAGAGATGGTGAAAATGTTGAGACGACTCTCACTATCTTCTACGCCCCCTTTTGTCCTTAGAAGATCATTCGTCCGGTACGCCAATTGGCGTACCGGACATTTTGTTTGAGATCGAGGCATTTCATGCGCCATATTGACAATAGGTGTGGATTTGCTATACTATATGAGTGAGTTGTTCAGGTGCGCCCCGGTCCGTTCCGCCAAGGAAACGGCCTTTTTTATAAGCGACGTAGGGCGAACGAAATGGAAGCGTACTCGTTTACATTTCTGAGCCGAGGAGCTTATATGGATGCCCTAGTGTTGCGGAGCAACCCTAGGGCATCCATATTTAAACAAAATTACTACAAACTATCATGATGGACCTCAAAGTATTGAACTCGGCACTCCACCAGCTCGAAGAAGAGCGCGGGATCCCGAAAGACAAGATCGTCGACGCGATCGAGCAGGCGCTCGCCGCGGCGTACAAAAAAGACTACGGCAAAAAAGGTCAGATCGTGCGCGCGCACTTTGACCTTTCTTCAGGCATGACCGAATTCGCTCAGGTCAAAGTCGCCGTGGATGAATCCATGGTGCGCATGGAGGAAGAAGGCGAGGAAGACGAAGTGACCGAGCGCGCGGAAATCGCCGACGGCGAAGAAGTCCTCCCCCGCTTTAATCCTGAACAACATATTCTCATCGAAGACGCCCGCCGCATCAAAAAAGACGTAATCCCCGGCGAAGAACTCGTTTTTGCTTTGGAAACCAAGGACGATTACGGCCGCATCGCCGCACAGACCGCCAAGCAGGTCATCATTCAGCGCATCCGTGAGGCAGAGAAAGTTTCCGTCATGGAGGAGTACGGCAAGCGCGAAGGAGAGATCATCTCCGGAACCGTACAGCGCATTGAGCGCGGCAATATCTTTGTTGACCTGGGCAAGGCAACCGGAATCCTTCCGTATGAGGAACAGATCCGCAATGAGCGCTACCGCCAAGGCGAGCGCGTTCGTGCCTACCTTTTCTCAGTCGAGGAAACACCCCGTGGTATCAACCTCCGCCTCTCACGCTCGCACCCGATCTTTCTCCGCAAGCTCTTCGAGATCGAAGCGCCCGAGATTGCATCCGGTGTTGTCGAGATCAAGGCGATCGCCCGCGAAGCAGGTTCGCGCTCAAAGATCGCGGTCTTCTCGAACGATAGCCACGTGGATCCTGTCGGTTCGTGTGTCGGTCAGCGCGGTGTACGCGTTTCGACCGTCATGAGCGAGCTCGGCGGTGAAAAGATCGACATTATCGAATGGTCAGCCGACCCGGTGCAATTCATTGAGGACGCCCTTTCTCCGGCACGCGCACAGTCTGTCGAGATCTTCGAGGCCGAAAAGCGCGCCACGGTAAAGGTATCCGGCGACGAGCTCTCGCTTGCGATCGGTAAAGGAGGCCAGAATGTACGCCTTGCGGCAAAGCTCACTGGCTGGAGGATCGACATCCAAGGCGACGCGCCAACAACCGTCCCTGTTGATGAAACACTTGCCCAAGAAGTTGCGGTAATGAACGGCGCCAAGGAGATCGAGGAAGTTGAGGAGTCTGCACACGAAGACGAGCTCATCGCCGAAGAGATCCAGGAGCGAAACAACTCGACCGACGAGGATGCTGACGCTTCGTCCAAAACCCCCGAGGAGGTTGAGGGATCGATCGATGATCTCAAAGCAGAGTCCGAGGAGGCACGCGACGAAGAGGAAAAGGCGTAGCGGCGCATGTGCGGTCATCCGCGTGTATACTACGTACTACTAACCACAAACTAAACCATGAACCTTTGGCACGATATTGAAGCAGGAAAGAACGCCCCCGAAACGGTGAACGTCATCGTCGAGATCAACAAGGGGTCAAAGAATAAATACGAGATCGACAAAGAAACGGGCATGATCGCGCTTGACCGTGTGGCGCACACCACGCAAGACTTTCCGTTTGACTATGGCTTCATCCCGAAGACACTGTGGGATGACGGCGACGCCGTGGACGTGGTGCTCCTCACCACGCACCCACTCGTTCCGGGAATTCTCGTCAAAGCGCGGCCGGTTGCCATCATGCGCATGATCGATTCAGGAGAAGGTGATGACAAAATCATCGCCGTACCCAAAGACGATCCGCGCTGGGAACACGTAAAGGACATCAAAGACATCAACCCGCATACGATCAAAGAGATCGAGCACTTCTATTCCACATACAAAAAACTCCAGCACAAGGAGGTTACCATTGAAGGATTTGAGGGAGTTGCCGCCGCACACGAAGCAGTCGAGCGCGGAAAAACGCTCTATCACGAAAAATTCGGCGCGTAGCACGCATAGCCCACGAAACTGTTGCTCACCAACGCAAAAACACCCGCCCCAAGCGGGTGTTTTTGCGTTTGGGGCAGTTATCAACAGCACCATTCCATTATGTAGCGCAAAACCGCTATAATGAGTCTGAGGTAATAACTTCACTGTTTAGTAATTATTCGTTTTAGTTTTGAATACGCACAATGACATCGACAGATAAAAAATTGGGTATCGCACTTGCGCTCGTCGGCGCACTTGCGTTCGGAGCATCGGCATTCGCGGAGGAAATGTCGACTGACGGCTCAGTGAGCGTTGACGCTACCGTAAAGACGGAGGCCACGGTAACAGCACCGACCCCGGAAGATGTACGCGCGAAGATGGAAGCACGCGCACGTGAAGCGCGCGAACTTGCCGAGAAGAAACGCCTAGAGGCAGAAGCAAAGCGCGGTGAATTGCAGGCAAAAAAGGCCAGCACCACGCAAATGATCGCGGAAAAGCGCACGGTCATGGAGCAGAAGCGTGAAGATTTTCAAGACAAGCGTGCAAGCACGACGGAGGCCTTGAAAGGAAAGCGTGAGGAATTGCAGGTAAAGCGTGCAAGCACCACCGAGGCTATCAAGCAAAAGCGTGAGGAAGTGCGCAACAACCTTGAAGAGAAGCGCAAAGAGATCATCCTTGCGCACGCAAACCGCATGGAGGAACGTTTCAACGCCGCCTTTGACCGCTTCGACAAACTTGCCGATCGCATCGAGGAACGCTTGATCAAACTTGAAGCAGCAAACAAAAATATCCAGACCGCAACGGCTCATTCGCTCGTTGACCAAGCTCGGCTCAAGATCGAAGAGGGACGGCTCCTTTCAGCAGAGCTCTCTGCTGAAGTAGAACTTGCGATAGTATCTGAGGACCCCAAGGCAGCATTCGACGGTGCACGTGGTGCCATAAACGAAGTTATCGGGGTAATGAAAACAGCTCAGAAGCTCTTGGTGGACGCAGTGAAGTCGATCAAGGCAAATACGCCTGACGAGCTCGAAAATGACGATGACGACAACGGTTCAACCGCTACGACGACCACAGCCACAACAACGGCTCAGTAAACTATTTATTATCTAACCCTTATCACGTATGGATGAACAGAATGCAACTCAGACCCCTGTGCAACAGCCACAAAATCAGGGCGTGCAGCAGGACGTAGCAGCAAATGTGTTCGATGAGAAATCAGGCGGCATTGGCCCGATTGTCGGTGTGATCATTGTGGTCGTACTCCTCATCATTGGCGGCGTATACTACTATATGAACATGCAGGGAGTCGCGGGACCGGCAATGGAAGTGCCGACCGGCGCAGATCCAACAGCTGAGGTGCTTCGCCAGCAGAGCGACTCAACGAACGTTGCTGATATTGAGGCAGACCTCAATTCAACAAACCTTGATGTTCTCGTGGAGGACATTCAGGCGATGGAACTCCAGCTCGCCCAGTAACAGGACGCAGCTTCTTCTCAAAAAACACCCCGATGTCCTCGGGGTGTTTTTTGTTTGCAGAACAAAGAAAAACACGTTACACTGCCCGCACATATATAGCTCCCCCGTCAGGGGCCGAGGGAGGGGAGCTATAGTAGCTCCTCGGCTCGGAAATGGGAATGAGTACATTCCCATTTCGCTCGCTCTATGTCGCTAATGAAACAAAAAATGTCATACACCATAAATATAAAAGAGATTCCGGAGACCTCTGAGGTTGAGGTGACGGGAGAGATTGCTACGGATTCATTTGCCGTCTACGAACCGGGAGTTGTGGCGTACTTCGCACAGACCGCAACCCTCCCAGGATTTCGCAAAGGTCATGTCCCCGAAAAGATCATCCGTGAGCGCATGGGTGACGATACCATTCTTCACGAAATGGCTGAGCGCGCGATCGCGGATGCATATCCCAAGATCATTCAGGAAAAGAGTCTCGAGCCCTTGGGGCGCCCTGAGGTGGCGCTCACCAAAGTCGTCCGCGGAAATCCGCTTGGATTTACGATCCGCTTTGGGGTAATGCCGAAATTCTCACTCCCCGACTACAAAGCGCTCGCCGCAAAAGTACCCGCGGAGCCGGTAGTGGCCGAGGAGAAGGAGATCGATGATGCGCTCGAAGAACTTCGCAAACGCGTGGCGCGTTTTGACCAATCAAAGAACGGTGGTTCGCCGACACAAGAGATCCCTGACGAATTACTCCCGACGCTTGATGATGCATTCGCCGAGCACGTTGCCGGAGTCAAGACGCTTGCGGAACTCCGCGAGAAAATGCGCGCCGGGATCATCGAAGAAAAGAATCTTCGCACGCGAAGCACCCGCCGCAGTAAGATCCTTGACGCGATCCTTTCTGCAACAACGATCGCGGTCCCGCCCATTGTGGTTGCGGGAGAAACTGACGTGTTGCTTGGAGAGCTCCGCACCGACATCGAACGTCTGGGTATCACCTTTAGCGATTATCTGAAGCACGCAGGGAAAACCGAAGAGGAGTTACGCAAAGATGTTGCTCCTGACGCCGGAAAACGTGCTCGCATTCAGTTCATCTTGAATGCAATCGCCGAGAAGGAAAACATCCTCCCCGACAAAGCTATCCTTGAGAGCGAGACTGCGCGCCTGATGCAAGCATATCCCGATGCGGAGAAGACGCGCGTTATGGTCCATGTGGGCACCAAGCTCGTGAATGAGCAGACACTTAAGCTCCTTGAGAACGCAGGGGCATAGCTTGCTATTCACATCCCCCTCCTCGTATAATTGAGCGATACTCACTAACCCCATTTAATTCTATGTCCTACCTCATCCCCACCGTCATCGAAAAATCACCGAACGGCGAGCGCGCGTATGATATTTATTCGCGACTCCTCAAGGAGCGCATCATTTTCCTATCGGGCGTGATCGACGATGACGCGGCAAACATTGCCATCGCCCAGCTCCTTTTCCTTGAGTCTGAGGATCCCAAGAAAGATATTTCGATCTACATAAACTCACCCGGGGGATCAGTGACTGCGGGCATGGCGCTCTACGACACCATGCAACATGTTAAACCAGCCGTGGCAACGATCTGCGTCGGCATGGCGGCATCGATGGGTGCGGTGCTCCTCTCTGCTGGTGCCAAAGGTAAGCGCTTCATCCTTCCCAACGCCGAAGTGATGATCCATCAGCCGCTCGGCGGTACTGAAGGCCAGGCGTCCGACATCGCCATCACCGCAAAACATATCTTGAAGATCAGAGAGAACCTGAATAAGATCCTTTCGAAAAATACCGGTAATCCGTTGTCGCAGATCGAAAAGGATACCGATCGCGACTTCTATATGTCAGCGGAAGAAGCAAAGAAATACGGCATCATTGACGAGATCTACAAGCCAAAGAATCCTCGTTAAGAAACCCTTTCACCACAACAAAACAAACGGCTCAGCATTGCTGAGCCGTTTGTTTTGTTGGTTGGTTGGGTAGTATCCCCTACCGCGGTCTGATCGTGCCGATGTTAAATTCGCTGGTATCGGCGGCACTGGTACATCCTGGGTCTGCGTTGGCAGGGTTTCCATTACCATCCCAGTCGATTTTGCTATCGCTATCGTTGTCGATACCGTCGTTGCACTGAGTGGGGGGTACATTGAACTCGTCACTGTCGCGCGGATCATACGTGCCGGATGTGTTTTCGCAGCCAAGATCGTCGACATCGACATCTCCGTCCCCATCATCATCACTGTTGTTTGAACAGGCCGGGTTTGGTGATTCAGTGGTGTCGGTTGCACTGGAGCAGCCCGGGTCGGCTGGGTAGTTGTTCAGACCGTCACCATCGTTGTCTGTCGTGTCGCTACATTGAGGCGCGGCAGGTGCGCAAATCGTACCGTTCCAAGGGGCACTTGAGACACATGCGGCATTGACGGTGATGTCCCGTATAAACGTAGTATTGTCACGTGCCCGAATAGTGTTGTTGCCGTAGCCAAGCGTACATGGCGCATTGGTACCCGTAGCACCGGTTCCACAAGAGGCACTGCGTGTCTGGTTGTAGACGTTGGGGGTGGTTGCGTTCTGAATGACCCACGTCACTCGTCCGGGGCAGGTACTTGCATTTGCGGCAATGGTACAGGTGGTCGCAGTGAGGGTGGGTGCAGTGGGGGCGGAGCCGGAGACGGTAATGTTCTGCCATGGGCCGCAGTTATTGGTTTCGCTCGCCTCAACGACAGTGCCCGCATCTGAAGCGGATCCTTTATCTGCACAGGCACGTGCAGAGTATGTTTGTATATTAGGGAACGTATACGAACGCGTAATGGGAGAATTTGCTCCGGCGGCAAGCGTAGATATTGTTGACGGCAAGAGGCCGGTGATTACTCCACCCCCGTTTGCGCCACTTGCCACTTGGAAGAAGTTCTGGAACCCTGAATGAGCACCTATTTTGGTGACACTGGTGGCAGCATTATTCGTGACCCACATATTCGTGCCGTCAAAGGCGATGCCCCAAGGACTATTCCCTGTTCCAGAGTATACGGTAGCCGCCCCTGATGGAGAGATCCTTGTCACGCTATTGTTGCTAAAGTTCGCAGCCCACATATTCGTGCCGTCAAAGGCAATATCTGTTACGACCCTAGCCAGCGGGTATGTGGTCATGCCACCTGTGGGGGAGATCCTCGTCACGCTACTCCCAGAGAGCGCGGTTCCGTTCGCCGTCCACATATTCGTTCCGTCAAAGGCGATCGCTCGTGGAACAGACCCCGTACCGCTATAGGTGGTCATTGTTCCTGTGGGAGAAATTTTTGTAACACGATTCGCATTATAGTTTGCTACCCACATATTGGTGCCGTCGGAGGCAATGCCCCAAGGCGCACCTCCAACAGGAAGCGCATACGTGGTCATACCACCCGCGGGGGTAATCTTTGTTACAGAGTTACTCCCGATATTTGCCGTCCACATGTTCGTGCCGTCAAAGGCAATATCCCACGGGCCACCTCCAGTTCCTCCATACGAAGTTCTTACTCCACCAGGAGTAATCCTGGTCACACTATTGCTATTAGTATTTGCGACCCACATGTTCGTGCCGTCAAAGGCAATCCCCCGGGGGCCACCCCCTACTCCTCCATATGTTGTCATGGTTCCCGTAGGAGAAACTTTCGTAACACTATTCGCGCTTCCGTTGGTCACCCACATATTGGTGCCATCGGAGGCAATGCCAAATGGTCCTGCCCCCGTCCCTCCATACGTGGTCATACTGCCAATAATCGTGCTCGGGGTAGCTGTACCGCCAATGTTCCGTATTTGGGCAGAAAGAGAAACTGGCGTGTTCCGTACTGCAGTAACAGGAGTTACTGCAGATGCGACAAGGTCGGGCTGAGAAGGTGCTGGGGTTACCGTTACAGTTACTGAGTCGCACGGCGACCACGCCATTGAATTGTCGCGCACGTGGAAGTAGATAGTGTTCGTGCCGACAGGGAGATCACTTTTTGTAAATGAACTTGCGCTTGAAATATTTGCGCCTGCACCACAGCCACCACGATTCCATCCATACGCAGCGATAGTCCCGTCGGGGTCATTTCCCGTGCCGGTGAACGTCACGGTGCTACCGGAAGCGACGGTAATGTTCCCTGCGGGGACGGTAATGGTGGCGGTAGGGACTTGGTTGGAAGGCGGAAGGACAGGGACGCCATCGAGTTCCCGCTTCTGAAGGACAGCTGACGCTGAAGTGTTCGAAGCAAAGATCGTTCTCAATACATACATATACTCATCGTTGCCCTCAATACCGACAGGGAATGATTGGGGTGGCAATCCGCCAACTTCCCAACCAAGTGCCCCATTGGTTAGACTTCTTTTTTGAAGAAAAGCGGGCGAAGCACCCACACGACGGATACCATAGATCCCCTGATTACCGAGTACATAACCATATGATGTCCCCGACACCATCGGCAGTGGCGCACTCCAGGCCGGACCTCCTGAACTCGTATTCCTTGCAGTCAAAGAAAATGTTGGGTTGACGATCGTACCCCCCATCGCAAGGCCATGTGTCCGTGTACCAGGGTTCTCTATTACGCCACCTTTTATTCGTTCTGAGATTCCCGTATAGTTGCCGGAAGTAGACCAGACCGGTGATCCTCCTAATCCCCATTTTTCTGTCGTAGCCGAACCTGTCGCCATGAATGATGCTTGTTGAAGGTAGAGATTCTGAGCATCGATACCAAAGATCTTCGTGACATTCGGTGTTCGCCTCCACACCAGATTTCCATTCGTAAGATTACGGCGTTCCACAAAACCAGAGCTGACTCCCCACGTTACACCATACGTCCCCGCCACATAGACGCCTGAGCCGTTTACCGCAATCGAACTTGGAGATACTCCTTGTCCTAACACAGTATTCTCAGCCCATACCAGAGCACCATTGGTTTTATTGATACGCACAATTCGTGCATATCCGTTCCCGGAAAAATACTGCCCTACACCGTATACCGATGTGCCGTCAACGACAATACCGTTATCAAATGTGGGGATGTTCCCCACAACACGAGACCATATAACCAAGCCATTCACCTTTGAGCGCTTCTCAATCCTCCACGTTGATCCTCCAGCGAGACCGCCGCCTGAATTGTTTACTCCTGAAATATAGACCCCCGTGGCATCTAACTCAATTTCCCGCGGACAGTCTGAGGTGTTGGTGTAGTTCTCTGATCTTTGCCACGCACGGCTTCCATCAAGATTCCGCTTCTCCACATACCATCGAGCCCCACGCAGGGTTGGCGACCACCCTCCGGCACAAGCTCCACCAGACTCACCCGCTAAGTAAACCCCTGTGGCATCATTTGCATACACACTGGGCAAAGCGTACCCCGAACTGTGGGTTATTGCTTGCTGCCAAACCAGGTCACCTCGCACCGCATACGCAACTGAAAACGATACCCCCCAAATAGCCGCTATAAAAAGTACTTTTTTGTAGAGTGAGGCCATGGAGTGATTTGTACTATTCATATTATTGAGCGATTGGTGTTGCCATTCCCTGGTAATAGGCCGCGATGCAATGTTTCTGGAAAACCTCTGTTGCAAACTCGCTGCAAAATTCTTGTGTCAACGAAGCCTGGCTATCAAGTGATCCTTGAAGTACGTTGCAATCTTTTTCCATTTTCTGATCATCGAACAAATCGCACTGCGTTGTCGCCAAACCCCCTGACATCACTGTTGCAAATGAAAATTCGTCACGACACGAAGACTGTTTCTCTTCTGGCGCTTGATCACATAGTGTTTGGTCATTCTTTTTGAGTGCAAGTGACAAGTAAAAATTGTCCTTGCATGCTGTTTTTTCCTCTTCTACAACCATCTCATCACACACAGAGACACTTTCGTCTCGTAACGCTTTTGCATTTACCACTGAGCGTTCACAGTCCACGCGCGGCACTAGCACATCGTCAAGGAGTGCACAGTTGGATACGTCGAGTGTTTCCTGCGCTTTGTTGAGCGCGATATTGTTACGGCACACCGTACGGTACATCGTATCCTTGATCTGATCACAGGAATCGATCTGCCCCTGCTCGACAAGCGCACTCACTTCATTTTGAAGCAGAACCTCCTGGTCAGAAGAAAGTCCTCCTGGAGAGCGGCCGACAAAAAAAACTACCATAGCAAGCACTAAAACAATGAGTGCCGCACCGACGACGATCTTTCGTTTCTCAATGTGCATAAGTAATCGCGCTGTTTAGAAATAGATACACTTATTCTAACAGTCCTCCCTTGTTAAAACTACAAAATGTGGGGAAAACTGCGGCGGCGCAAGCTCCATAGACACCCCCGAAAACGTCTGGTACTATGTGAATGTAGACATTTACATTTACCCATTAGCGTACTGATTGACCGACCTGCGACTGAATTTCTATGCGAAATCCCGAAAATACCCTTTTGTTTTCTGAAAAAATCGTTTTCTCTCCCGAACATCCCGTTCGCCTGTTTCCGCATACAATGCACCGTTAAGATCGGTCTTCACCCGACCGTATGTCATTAAAAATAGCATTACTTCTGGCAAGCATTGCCGGAGTGGTGGGAATCGCCTTCGGCTATTTTTTGCGCTGGCTTGTCACCTTGGGTAAACGCGGGTCCATTGAGCTTGAGGTCAAGCAAATGATGCTCGCCGCCAAGGAAGAGGCACAAAAAATAACCGAGGAGGCCGAGAAAAAGGCACTTTCCACCATTGAAGACGCCCGTCGAGAGGAAAAGGAGAAGGAAAAACGACTCAAACAAACCGAGGAACGCCTTATTAAAAAGGAGGAATTGCTGGACCGCCGTCAAACTGATATTGACGATGGTTCTGAGCGCCTCAAAGAACGCGAACAGGAAGTTGAACTGATCAAAACAAAAGCGGAACAAGCAGGAGAACGCGCTCGCCTTGAAACAGAGCGTGTTGCGAAACTCTCTACCGAAGAGGCGAAAGCTGAGCTGTTTCGCCGTGTTGAGGTTGAAGCACAAGAGGATACCCTTATCCGCATCAAAAAACTCGAGCAGGAAAGCCAGGAGCGGCTTGAGCGCAAAGCAAAAGATATCCTTGCCACGTCGATCCAGCGTCTGGCTGCATCCACCGCGTCCGAAACCATGGCAACCGCGGTTTCTATCCCCTCAGAGGACTTGAAGGGTAAGATCATCGGGAAAGAAGGCCGAAATATAAGGGCATTTGAGCGAGCAGCGGGGGTTGAGCTCATTGTGGATGATACGCCGGGAGCAATCGTGGTCTCATCGTTTGACCCTGTACGCCGACAGATTGCCCGCGTCGCTCTTGAAAACCTTATTCTCGATGGCCGTATCCAACCAGTAAAGATTGAGGAGATGGTCGAAAAAGCAAAAGAAACCATTGGTAAGATCATTAAAGACAAGGGTGAGCAGGCGGCATACGAGTGTGGCGTCTTCAATCTTGATGCGCGCCTCATTATGATCCTTGGTCGCCTCTACTTCCGCACAAGCTACGGCCAGAATGTTCTTCAACACTCGATTGAAATGGCGCACATCGCCGGGATGATCGCCCAGGAACTCGGTGCCGATGTGAACATTGCCCGCGCAGGGGCACTCCTCCACGACATCGGCAAAGCTGTCGATCATGAAGTTCAGGGGACCCATGTGGAGATCGGACGCCGCATTCTCCAGAAATTCAACGTGGACGAGCGCGTCATTAAGGCGATGCAATCCCACCATGAAGAGTACCCGTATGAGACGATCGAGTCGATTATCGTGCAGACCGCTGATGCCATCTCGGGTGGCCGTCCAGGCGCCCGTCGCGACAGCGTAGAGAACTACATCAAGCGTCTCCAAGACCTTGAGGCGATCGCCAACTCGTTCGACGGTGTCGAAAAAACCTTTGCAATACAAGCCGGAAGAGAAATCCGTGTCTTTGTGACCCCGGACAAGATCTCTGACCTTGAGGCGAGAACGCTGGCGCGCACTATCGCGCTCCGGATCGAAAATGAGCTCAAATACCCTGGAGAGATCAAGGTCAATGTGATCCGCGAGCTCCGTGTTCTTGAGTTCGCCCGGTAAGTACGCGACTCTCTTGGCAACAGAAAAATCAGGTTGTCGAGGGTTCAGGGTTTTCCCCTGTATGTATTGCACAAAAACCCCTATGCTATATACTTATTTTTATGGGCACTATGGCCGTGTTGGCACGACGCCCTAGAAAAGGTCGAGGCGCGACTTGTCGTGGGGGTCGCAAACCATACACGGTTTCATTTATTAGCACAACGAAAACCATATGAATAAAGTAGGACTTGTTGAAGTTGTTCACGAGACACTCGGTGGAACCAAGACAGCAGCAGAAGGTGTTGTCGACACAATCATCGAGACCATTGTGAAGTCGCTCAAGAAAGGTGAGGAAGTTTCAATCGCAGGACTCGGTATCTTTTCAGTCAAGGCACGCGCTGCACGCACTGCACGCAATCCGAAGACTGGTGAGGCCGTCCAGGTTGCCGCAACGAACGTTCCTAAGTTCCGCGCAGCAAAGGCACTCAAAGACGCTGTTAAGTAGTATCACTTTTTGATACCGAGAAACACGCCATCGGCATACCCCGATGGCGTGTTTTACGTTATGCCCATTTCTACGCTATACACAGCCCTGCCTCCCAAATAAATATCTTTGAACTACAAAACTATATCCTGCTATGGTTTCCGAAAATGCACGATCTCATCCCTTAAACTCGCTTTGGGTAACTCTGCTACGACAAAACTCGTTTTCGGGCGACCTCGCGCATTTCCGGAACCCTCGCAACGAACCTAGTTTTGTAATTCAAAGTGCTATACTATTCAGTAATGATAATTTCCTGGAAGATCATCGTCGCGCCGATCACGATCATCACTTTGTGGGTGTTGCTTTCCATCCACATATTTCAATCGAACGATGTGGATCTTCTCGAGATCAGTATTTTTATTGTCTCATTCTTCTTAGGAGGATTCCTCTTCTACACCGCCTACCTTGAATCCCGCCAACGACAGGCCCTGCAGCTGATGGCGGACAACCTGCGCACCCTGAATGAAACGCTTGAGTCGCGTGTTTCTGAACGCACTGAAGATATGTTTCGCGCCAAGATCCACACCGATGCGATCATTGAGAGCCTCACACTTGGTCTCATCGAATACCGCGGTGACCACACGGTCGTACGACTTAACAGAGCGGCAGAGGACATGCTTGGTGTGAAACGCGAAACGATCACCGGGAAACAGCTTCTTCCTGCCGATATGAGCAAACAGGAACTTTCTTCTCTTGGTGAAGTGACCTTTTTCACCTCAACTGAAGCATTCCCCAAGCAAAAGAAGGGTAATCCCTATGAAGCAACGATCGACGAGGTTTCTATTGACTACCCCACAAGGCGCGATCTTCAGGTGATCACCGTCCTCCTCCCTACCGCTGAGGCAGGCCATGGGCTGGAGCACAACTTCATCAAGCTCGTGCGCGACGTGACCCGCGAGAAACTTGTGGAGAAGAGTAAGAGCAATTTCATTACGGTCGCCGCGCACCAACTGCGCACACCGCTCTCGGCGATCCGCTGGGCAATCAACTTGATCATTTCGGATTCATCACGCCTCACGCCCGACCAAATCAGTATTCTTCAGAGCGGCGCGAAGGCGACCGAACAAGTGGTCACCCTCATCAACGATCTTCTCGACGCATCTCAAATAGAAGAAGGGCGCTTTGGATATGAATTCACATCAGGAAATCTTGCCGACGCTATCCGAGCTGCCACGACACCGTTCACTTCAAAAGCAGCGGAGAAACCAGTTACCCTTGAGGTCAAAGTTCCTGAAGAAAATCCGGCGGTCACCTTTGACCAGAAAAAACTTGGCATGGTGATCCAAAACCTTCTTACTAATGCACTCACCTACACTCCTGCGCAAGGCCATGTGGGAGTCACGCTTGAATACGGCGACCGATTCGCCACCGTAACCATTGCCGACACAGGTGTGGGGATTCCTGCAGATGAGAGCATGCGTATCTTTACTAAGTTCTTCCGTTCAAAAAAAGCATTGGTCATGGAAACAAGCGGGTCAGGACTTGGCCTCTACATTGCTAAAAATATTGTTGAGCGACACGGCGGACACATTAATCTCGAATCACAGGAGAACCGCGGCACGATCGTATCCTTCACGGTCCCGCTTCACGCGGAGGATATTCCGGAGGAGTAGCAAAAACCGACACGCAAACGTGTCGGTTTTTTATGGTGCGGATTATCGAACGAGGCTAGAACCAATATCCTTTCTATATCTCATACCATCGAAAGATATAGATTTAATAACAGTGTATGATTTTAATAAAGCTTTTGAAAGATTCCTTCCGACTCCGGCAACCCCTAAAATACGCCCTCCATTCGTAAAAACTTTATTACCAACAAGTTTTGTTCCGGCGTGGAAAATTACTTCATTTTTATTCTTAGGCGTATTCAGACCTCGAATAACTTTCCCACGAACATAGTTACTGGGGTAGCCTCCAGAGACACAGACGACGCAGGACGCTGAATTCTTTGACCATTTGATTGTATGTTTTTTGAGATCACCTTTAATACATGCCAATAGGATATCTAATAGATCTGATTTTAGCAGGAGCATATAAACTTGGGTTTCTGGATCTCCAAATCTAGCATTAAATTCAATCACTTTAGGCCCCTCTTTTGTGAGCATAATTCCGGGAAATAATATTCCCTTAAAAGGACTGCCTTGTTTACGTAAAGAATCAAGTGTGGGTCGGATCACTTTTTCGGAAATCTCTTGCATTTGTTTTCTGGTAACTCCTGGTACAGGAGCAATAGTTCCCATGCCACCAGTATTGGGTCCTGCATCTTTCTCAAATGCCCTCTTGTGGTCTTTCGAAGATGGAAATAGTGCAAAATCATTGCCATCACAAAAAGCATGAACTGAAATTTCTCGGCCTTCTAAATATTCTTCAATAACAACTTCATTTCCAGCATCACCGAATACTTTTTTATTAAGAATATCTTTTAAGGCTTCTTCAGCTTCTTTGATATCCCCTGCAATAATTACCCCCTTACCAAAAGCTAACCCAGAAGCTTTTATCACTAAAGGAAAGGTTTGGTGTCTTATATACTTCTTGGCTTGATCGAGATTTCTAAATGTTTTATACCTTGCTGTAGGAATACCTGCTTCTTTCATGAAGTTTTTAGCAAATACCTTTGACCATTCAATCCTTGAGGCTTTCTTTGTCGGTCCGAATGCTGGAATTTTAAGTTTATGGAGCTTATCAACTATACCTTCTGCTAAATAATTATCCGGACCAACTAAAACCAAACCAACCCTGTTTTCTTTGAGCCATTGTATTATCTCTGTAGTACTCGAAATGGGTAAATTTGTTGCTAGCTGTGCAGTTCCAGCATTTCCTGGAGCAACAAAGATCTTTTTAATTTTAGGAGACTGTTTTAATTTCCAGACAAGTGCATGCTCCCTGCCTCCTTCGCCTACAATAAGAATATCCATACCTGAATTATACATAAGGTCTTGCGAAGCTCCAGGTATTCACTTCTCACCCGACCCGCCCCGGAAAGGGCGAGTGTTTTCATATGTAGTGCGGGATGGGAGAATCGAACTCCCAACCTCAGTTTGGAAAACTGATGTTTTACCATTAAACTAATCCCGCAAATATTTCTAATTATACATTAATTCGATTCTCCCATCTTAAGGATATCGAACCTCTTACAGAGGCTGTACACCTTTTGGATATTTTGTTTCGTTCCTCACAAAATCTCTCAAAAGGCCTTGCGCCACTCCTCCCCAAAGGGGACCCCTGTAAGTCGTGGCTCACCCAACCTCAGTTTGGAAAACTGATGTTTTACCATTAAACTAATCCCGCAGATATTTTCCTTCCTTGTGGGTCTCTATACCCCGCAAAGGAAAACTCGACATTGATCGAGCTTTCGATACCCTATCAAAAAAGTGCGCTTGGCGCAATGAAAAGGGTTTTTACCTACCCAAGGATCACCCGTACGCGGGCGATAATCTCATCGAGTGTGAAGTTTGCCTTCACCATAAAGTCCTTGGCGCCGAGCGCCATGGCGCGATCAATATCTTCCTGTTGACCGAGGTTTGAGAGTACGATGACCGGGATGTCTTTGATGGTGTCGTCCTTTTTAATGCGCGAGAGGATCTCAAATCCATCCACGCCCGGGAGGATAAGGTCGAGGAGAATGATGTCCGGCTTCCAGCGGCCAAGGATCTCAAACACGCCATTAGCATCGATTGCGTTCTCCACCTTGAATCCGTCGGAAAAGAGCTTACGAATAAAGAGCTCGCGGAGGAACTTGTCATCCTCGACCACGAGCACCCCGTACCCGCCTTCTTTGGGGGTTGCTGAGCCTTTCTGGGCATCTTCACGAATGATCGCTGCGCTCACGCTTACGGGTACTTCTGCTTCTTTTGGCGCAGCCGTAACCGCTGTTTCACCGAGGATCACCTTCACTTTTTCGAGCACCTCAGCAGGATCAAAGATCGCCTTGATGAGGAAATCTTTTGCACCGAGGGCTTTGGCACGCTCGATCTCGACCGGCTGGCCTGAGTTCGAAATAATAACGATCGGTATCTTCTTTAAGTTCTCATCGGCGTTCATCTCCTCCATCACTTCCATGCCGTTCTTTTTGGGCATCAAAATATCGAGAAGAATGATGTCTGGGTTCAATCCCCCGTGAAGCTTCGTCATGGCAACCTCGCCATCCTCAGCGCTCTCAACAGAGTATCCGCTCTTGGAAAGCTTCTCCACCAACACGTCGCGAAGCACGCTGTCGTCTTCAACAATGAGGATTTTCTTTGGATTCATACGATTTAAATAGTATAGTACACCCCGCGCCCGATCGCTACTCTCCTTGTGGACAACCCTACCCGATCAATACTCTTCACCGGTCGTTTCCTCTTTCGGGATAAGGTTCTCATCCGTGGGAAGGGTAACTGAAAACACCGACCCTTCCCCTTCTTTTGACTGCACATCGAACTTCCCTCCGTGGCGGAGAATGATGTTTTTTACGATATAAAGACCAAGTCCTGATCCGCTCGTTTGCATGTGGAGTGCGTTCTCTGCCCGGAAGAACTTTGTGAAAAGCCGGCTCAACTGCTCTTGGGGAACACCGATGCCGGTATCGCGAACCGTGACGTGCACATATTGGTCCTGCTTGGTGATCTCAACGGTAACCTTGCCGCCCGCGGGCGTATATTTCACCGCGTTATCAACCAAGTTCTGGAGCGCAAGCGCCGTCTTGTTGGCATCAAAGACAAATAATCCCAAGCCTTCAGGTGGTGTTACGAGCTCAACCGTAACGGCTTTCTCGGTCGACATGTGCTTGACGCCACCCATCACGCCGGTAATGACCTTGAGGAGGTCGTTTTGTTTGAAGTCGTATCCGAACCGACCGTCCTCAATGCGCGCAACATTCAAAAGATCGTTCACCAGCTGGATCATCTTCTCGTTTGTTTCGTAGCCATTCGTGAGGAGTTTCACCTGTGACGGGTTGAGCGGACCAAGGTCGCCATTGATCACCATGTGGATCGTCCACTTAATCGCCGAGAGCGGCGTGCGCAACTGGTGTGCCGCGATCGAGATGAATTCACTCTTACTGCGCGCGATCATCTTCTCGCGCGTGATATCACGAATTCCTTTTACGAACCCGCGGCGTTCACCTGTTGACGGATCGATGATCGGCGCCGTAATGACCTGAAGCTCCCGTTCGAGTGGGTGATGGATCGTAAGCTCATTCACATCAGCGTTGAGTCCTGTCGCCTCGCGACGGATCTTCTTTGCTGTTGGTGCGAGTGCAGGGTAAGAGACTTGTACGAGTGCCTGCCAACGATCTTTGTCTATGTCTTTAGGTGTGATCTGTTTCCCAATCACTTCCGCGCGACTGATCCCCAATAAGTCCTCCGCTGCCTGATTCATGCGCAAGAGCGTAAACTCGCTATCAAATTCAAGCAAGCCGCTCGTGAGGTTCTCGACGATCGTCTCAATATGCAACTTTGATTGCGACAACTCCTTCGTCTTCTCCTCAACTTTCTTTTCGAGCTCTTTTGAATACTGCTCCGAGAGTGTGCGTCGCTCTTCTTCGGTCTTCTTGATCGCTTCGATCTTCTCTGCTTGATCGCGTTCACGCTGTTTTTCAACCTCGCGAAGATCATCAACCATGAGCTTGAGCCCCACAAAGAGCTCGGTAAACTCATCTTCTTTTTCCGGAACATTCACCCCGCTCAAGAAATCTCCCGTTGCGGTACGCTGAAGGAATGGGGTTAGCGTGGAAAGGCGTTCTGCGGTATTTTTTTTGTAATTCTCAAGTGCTTTTTCCGTCGTGATATCACGAAACACCACCACGCCTTGCAAAGTGCTCTCAGTGCCGATAGAGCGTGCGGAAATGAAAACAGGAAACGTTCTCCCTGACTTTGATTGCAGGTATGCCGTCTTTCCACGAGGTACTGAAAATATTTTTTTAGAAACAAAAACTGTCTGAAAAACCGTTTCTTCCAGTGCGAGTGGTGTCTCGTCAAAGTGCACCGAGAGTGCGCTATCGACATGTTTTCCTGAAAGCTCGTCTGTGGTGTAGTCCAAGAGCAAACTTGCATGCGGATTAAGCTGGGTGATCTCTCCCCGCTCATTAAATACAATGATCCCTTCTGCAACGAATGAAAGGACACCACCAAGAACGGTCTTATCCATGAGAGCTTAACCGGTAAAACCTCTATTAGTTAAGTTCCTTGATCGCGGCGCGACACTTCGTGTCAATGTGCGGCGGGATGGTGGGAAGGTTATGCTCCCTGGCTGCATGCTCAGCAGCCTGGGACATGATCTCTTCCTCGTTGTTTCCTTGAAACTTTACATCACAATCAACGCCAATGTCTCTGCAGGTAAGTTCTTTCATAGATCAATTCTAAAAATACGGATAAAGGTTCCTCGGGACTCGTCCACGCGCTCTCAGCTCAGCCGAAATAAAGCAATCACACTGGTGTCGCCACCCCCTGCCCCTTCGCAACCTCTTTGTGGAGCCAGTCGAGCGCTTCGGTCTCAGTCGCAAATGACTTAATGTTTTGTCTTTGCGAAGCACCGATCACGAACGCGGCAAGCGTCCGCACAAACACACTACCTCCAAAGATCGCGGTGCCCTTGATCTCGGGGTTCTGAAGAAACCCTACCCACCGCTTGCGTGCTGCGGACGAAAAGTCGCTTGAACGCTGCATGTCAATGAGCACCGCGTTCCCTTCTTTACGATCAAGAAATCCTCGACCGAGCGTGTCGAGTCGGTCTGCCTCCGCCTCATCAACAGGAGCAAGGAGTCGGAACCTTACAATACCTGCATCGCACCAAACCTCATTCTTCGGACCTGAGGGAACTCCTGAATTTGAGAGTGCATCTGTCATACGATAGTAATTTCATTATACCGCCATACCCAGATCTGACAAAATAACATGTGGATAACGCCACAAGGGCACTTCCAATTTCTAACTCCTTTCAGTCGCAAAATTTATGTCGCACCACGCGCACCCTTCTCTGGTTCATCCTCTTCATCCCATTTCAATCGGAGAGCCGAGAATCGGACTCGGGCCTCATGCTCCCAAAGCATGCATACTGCCACTATACTACTCTCCGTTTTACTAAGACCGCATCATAGCACACCATTAAACAATATGCTCGGTCATGCGCACCACCGACCGACGCCGGCCAATATCGAGAAGTATTGCAATCGCATCACATTGCCACTCCACTTCCCCTTCAGGAGCCATTTCAGCAAGGTATGCCTCCGCAGTTCGCACCATTCGCTTTATTTTCCATGGATGAATATTGTCCTCGGGGGCATATTCGTCTGTTTCACGAGAAACATTTTTCTGGTTCACATCAAAAATTTCACGTGAAACTGTTTTTACCTCAATAAAATGGATCGTTCCTTGCTTCCGAGCAACAATGTCGATCTCGCCGAACTTCTTTGTATAGTTCCGCGCAATAACAGAAAATCCTTTGCTCTTTAGGTACCTTGTCGCAATATCCTCACCCAAATTCCCTATTTTCTTTGTTTTTGGAACGTTTTTGTTTCCCATGAAACTACATTCTAGCGTGTTTTCACGTGAACCAATGTTTCACGTGAAACACTTATGGGTATTTATGGCGTTTTCCATCAATATCCTTACCAAGTAAGGGTTTCCCGGAAAAATGATCAAATTCTCATCATGAACGTTTGCTGAAAAGTTGTCTTTTATCAACACTATTCACAGAGTTATCCACAGTTTTGCACGATTTTCCCCTGATTTTTCAATAATCTAGAATTGACTGTTTGTGTTGATATGGTGAATTTTTCGTAAAGGACGGATGAGGATTTGCTGGTTTCTTTGCGGGGTGGGGGAAGACACCTCACCTCTGTTCGACAGAAATAATAAAACATCCATGGGAAACCCCATGGATGTTTTATTATTTGGTGCGGGTAGGGAGAATCGAACTCCCGTCTCATCCTTGGCAAGGACGTGTTCTACCACTAAACCATACCCGCAAGTGAGGAACGAAATCCAAAAATGAACAAGTTCCTTTTTGGATTTTTTCCGAACGCCGCGGGTATATGGCTTTCGTATATACCCGCAAACGAACTTTCACATTATACAGAAAAACAAGAAAACTCAAAGTGGGGGGGCACTTGTGGTCACAGGTTACTAGGTGTACTCGGGCACAAGCGCCCTGTGTGCACCAAGTACCCGCGACCCCGCCCCCCCTAAAAGGGACTTCCAATCTCTAATCGCTTCACTCAAGAGATCTAGGTCGCTCGCGGTTTTTGAAAAGTCAGAGAGAAAACTTTTCAAAAACATCGCTGCGGCCGACACAGCTAGAAAATAGTGCGCAGGCACTATTTTCCTTAACGCTGTGTCCCCGCCAGGACTCGAACCTGGACTAGCGGTTTCGAAGACCGCTGTGATATCCGTTTCACTACGGGGACAATACCGAAACTATACGGCAAATTGGCGGAAACAGCAAAAATAACCTAGAATATATGCATGACTGGGCAAACTACGCACCGCAAGCACTTTGTGATCCCCAAGGAGGTTTCACATGTAACAGAAACCCTGGAAAAGGCCGGTTTTGAGGCCTTTTTGGTGGGAGGGTGCGTCCGCGACCTCGTCGTGGGGAAGAAACCAAAAGATTGGGACATTACGACCAACGCCCGCCCTGAAGAGATCCAGGGGCTTTTTGAGGAAACTTTTTACGAGAATGACTTTGGCACCGTTGGTGTTGTCACCGAAACAGAAGATTCCACACTTAAGGTGGTGGAGATCACGCCATACCGCATGGAAGGGAAGTACAGCGACAAACGCCGTCCGGACGAGATCACCTTTGCGGATAAGCTCGAGGACGATCTCAAACGCCGTGATTTCACTATAAACGCCATGGCGTATAGCGTTTCTCAAGGACACGTTGTTGACCTTTATAAAGGACATGATGATATCAAGGACAAAACTATCCGCACTGTAGGGGAACCTAGTGAACGCTTTGGTGAGGATGCTTTGCGTATCCTCCGCGCCATCCGCCTTGCGGCAGAGCTTGGATTCACCATTTCCAAAGAAACCGCCGATGCCATTGTCGCCCAGGCAGGGGATTTAAGCCATATTTCTGCAGAGCGCATTCGCGACGAGTTCTCAAAAATGATTGATTCTCCGCGTCCACTTGAGGCAGTGGTTCTTGCGCAGAAGCTTGGGGTTCTCAAATATATCGTTCCTGAAGTAGAGGAGGGGATCAAGATCGAGCAGAACGGCGACCATATTTACGACGTTTGGGAACATAATCTCCGGGCACTCCAGCACGCCGCCGACCGTGGCTGGCCGTTACACGTGAAACTGGCCGCCCTGTTACACGACGTGGGGAAACCGGCAACCCGCCGCTGGTCAGACGAGAAAAAAGACTGGACGTTCTATGGCCACGACGTGGTCGGGGGACGCATGGCAAAAAAGATCCTTGAGCGGCTTAAGTTTCCCAACAAAACCGTGGATATCGTATCAACCCTCGTTCGCCATCACCTCTTTTTCTCGGATGTTGATAAAATAACGCTTTCTGCGGTGCGCCGTATCGTGCGAAACGTCGGACCTGATAACGTTTGGGATCTTATGAAAGTCCGCGCCTGCGACCGTATCGGCATGGGCCGCCCCAAGGAAACCCCGTACCGCCTCCGCAAATATGAATCAATGATCGAAGAAGCAATGCGTGCACCTGTTTCTGTGGGGATGCTTAAGATCGATGGGGCACGGATAATGGAGGTTTCACGGGAAACACCCGGGCCCCGCTTGGGCTGGATGCTCCACGCACTCCTTGAGGAAGCACTCGACAATCCCGATATCAATACTATTGAGTACCTCGAAGGCCGTGTCCTTGAACTTGCCAAGCTCTCTGACGGTGAACTTAAGGAATTGGGGGAGAAAGGGAAGGAGAAGAAAGACGAGGCAGAAGCAGCCGAATTGGGCGAAATTCGAAAGAGGCATTGGGTGAAGTAGCCCCATACCAAGGGCGGTCCTTGATATTGACCTAAACAAAACCCCCGTACGGACGTACGGGGGTTAAATATTTACCGAAACTTCAGAGTATCATTCGCCAATCGGATATACGAAGCGTCCGTCAGGATACCGATTCGTGCCGCGCATACAAGGTCCTGGTAAGATCTGGCTTCCGGCGTAGGGTTGAAACACACCATCTTTAAACTCGAAGTGTGTTACTTGCTTCCAATCAAAACCATTGCTCTGCGGCAACTCACCACCGCAAAGTGCCTCCATCTGCTCAACAGTAAATGCTATCGTTTTCATACACCCTCCACGTCTCTAGCTAAGAAAGCATCGTTCGTCATCGGCCCTATCGTCACTACCCATCCACGAATTGTGGGTAAGCGCGACAATTAGGTCTGCGACCATTCCTGAAACGAGTTTGTCGAGCCATGGCTGAATACCCGAACAGGCAACCACAATGCCACGACGCTTTACGCCACCCCAAAATGGTGCGTCTCCAGGAAAGAGCAAGTGTGGCACGATGTCGGTACGATCATCATTCCGGTCATGCCAAAGCTGAATGGCCTTGCATCGCGAAATTTCAATGAAAGGGTAGGGGAAATCCTTAGCATTACCGAGTGTATGCTCGTATAGGGCGACGGGTTGTATTTGGTAGTTCGGCCATTCAGAGTAGTCTGGACGATCATCTTTCATCCCAGGCACCAACACCACGACGTGGAGTTGCCCCCTTGTGGGTTGCAACTCCAACCTCAACGGGCTTGCATATATGACATCGAGTGCCGTTAGTGTTGCTCTATGAGCAATCTCTTTAGTAAGAAATTTTGGCGTGCAGAAATTTTCGGTCATTGCCTGACCCTCCGATTGTGGTGGTTATGAAGTGAATAGAACCGCTTTATCTATAACAGAAATACCATGCAAAAATTGGTTTGTCAACACACACTGCCCCGCTAAGCTACTTCAGCGTGATCTCGAACGGACAGTGATCAGAGCCGTAGAGGTCGGCGAGGATCTTAGTGCCGGAGATGCGGGGGAGGAGATCAGGGCTTACGAAAAAATAATCGATACGCCAGCCGACGTTGCGATCGCGGGCACGTGTTTTCATATCCCAGTAGGTATACGCGCCCGTCTTGGTGGGATAGAAGTGGCGGAACACATCGGTATAGCCGTGCGCGACCACCTCATCCAACCATGCACGCTCTTCGGGCAAAAACCCTGTGTTATCTTCGTTTTCTTTCGGTCGGGCGAGGTCAATTGCCTCGTGTGCCGTATTTATGTCGCCGCAAAAAATAACACGCTTGCCCTGTGTGCGCAGTCCATCAACAAACTCAAGAAATGCGTCGTAGAAATCGAGCTTGTATTGAAGTCGCTCTGGCCCGCCGCCACCATTGGGAAAGTAGACGTTCAGTAATACGAAGTCAGAGTAGTACGCAACAATTGTGCGCCCCTCATCATCAAACTTTTGAATACCCATGCCGTACTCAACTTTTTCCGGCTCGATTTTTGAATAGATCGCCACACCGCTGTACCCTTTGCGAAGTTTTGATGACGCAAAATATGAATGGTACCCGGCAGGATGACGCACTTCGTCGGGAAGTTGCTCTGCCTCAGCCTTGGTCTCTTGCAAGCACAAAATATCAGGATTTTGTGCAAGAATTTCCTTCCAGAACCCATTCCGTCCTACAGAACGGAGACCATTCACATTCCAGGAGATCAGTTTCATGTGTCGATTATACCATTGATTTTAAAGCGCTTCAGGTGTAGGGTGAGAGGAGATTCTTTCATATAGGTTCCTCGCAACAGGGTGTCGATGTACTTATAAAAACTTGTTTCATTCGCCCGTATTTCAGAGTTTGGTTTTAATGATGGAACCTATATAAGCTCCTCGGCTCGGAAACGCAAACGAGTACGTTTTCGTTTCTCTCGCTCTACGTCGCTAATAACATTTATTATTCAGGAGGCGTTATGCCTATGGTCACACTGGAGGCACTGCTTGGTTGTATTGCGAAAAAGAACTTGCCACCCGAAAAAGCATGGCTCATCGTTACGGCGCACAGCGTCATGAAGGTAACTAAACTTCCTGATAAAGGTCTCTCGAAAACACCACTTGCGAAACGTCTCCACGGGTTTACGAGTTATGTCCGCGTCGATGAATTGCTCGATCTCGTGTGTCAAAAGTTCAAACATCCACTTTCAGAGATTCGAATCAGTCCGCTTGTCCGCACGATGCCTGATGGAAGCATTCAGACCGACATTAGGATTGATGTCGGAAACACGACCATGATCCCTAACGCAAAAGCATTTCAAATGACTGCGGAGTTAGTGTGATACTCCACCCCGCACTCAGCGCCGTTTCGATTTCATCGAAACGGCGCTTTTCCTTTGTCCTTTACTTACTCTTCCTTATTCCTTCCGACGCTTGCCGTGAAACTGTTTGTGTACAGCACGCAGGTGCGCGTCCGTTACGTGCGTATATATCTGTGTCGTGGCGATATTAGCGTGTCCTAGAAGCGCCTGCACACTGCGCAGGTCGGCACCATTTGAAAGGAGATCCGTGGCGAACGCGTGGCGGATCACGTGCGGCGTTACTTTGTTCATAATGCCGGCTCGTGCAGCATAGACTTTAAAGTGCCGCTGTACGTCGCGCGGAATAATACGGTGCAGTTTCTTGGGGCGCCCGTCAACAAACAGCGCTTCTTCCATGTCGGTCCGTGCCGCGAGATACGCACGCACAGCATCCTTGGCAGTGGGGGAGAGAAAAACCACACGCACTTTGTCACCTTTGCCGCGCACGGATAGCTCATCGCGCGAGAGGTCAATATCAGAGTTGAGCGCACAGAGTTCGGCAACACGAAGCCCCGTCGAAAAAAAGAGTTCGAAAATAGCCGCGTCCCGCAAATACGCCGCGCGTTTGTGCGGGTCGGTCTCTTTCGCAAATGCTTCGTTCGGCGCACGCATCAAGCGCTCAAGTTCTTGATCAGTCAGGAGGTCAAGCGAGCGGTCAGGAACCTTTGCCAGCTCAATGCGTTCCGGAGAAACGCTTTCCATACCTCGCTTGCGCAGGAATTTCAAGAATGCACGCAAGGCGATCAGGTAGTAGTTCTGTGTGCGGCGTTTCATTGATCCCGCAGTGCCACTCTGGCGGTTGAGCCACAGACGAAACTCGCGAATATTTTCCTCCGTGATATCACTTGGAGACTTCACGTGTGCGTGCACAAAGAATCGTGTGAGGTAGCGGTCATAGTTCTCGACCGTCTTTACTGCACGACCGCGCTCGATCTCAATGTATTCAAGAAATTGCCGCTTGGCTGTTTGAATGTCCATTCTATTCATTGTAGCGCGGGGTAAACTTTTCGCACAATATTTTTCCACTTTGACTTTCATGAAATGAGGCGTAGGATAAAAGTTGGTCTCGCATCAAACGCCCGGGAGGACGCTATGCGCATATTGCTGATTGAAGAACCGAATCACGGCTTTCTGCACAGAGTTTCGCGAAGACTAAATGAGCTGTTGTTTCCGCAGGTGCTCCTGTTCGTTATTGGTAAAGATACCCCGTGGGGCCGTCAATCGGACCCTATGGATATGTTTCCATTGCGACATCATCTACTTCAAGATCCGGTCGAACGACCTATTTCTCGAATTAAAACGGTGCCACAATCCCCATTTACAACGGTGGGAACATTGTCCAAAGAAATCAGGACTATCGTGTCCATATTCCGTGCACGAGATTCGCCTGTACCTGTATTTTAGGGGGATATCCACATCTCACTACGTCTATGCCGCGCGACTACGTCGCGCGGCATTTCTTTTTTTGATATACTGTACTCACTATTATGAACCCAAACGACCAAGGAAAACTTGATTCCGACGGAACCGGCGGTCTTGAGCTCGAGGGCATCATCATCGAAAGCTCGTCTTCGTCTGATGGCCCCGCTTCAGGCACGGGGATAAGCGGAGATCAAGGAGGCACCCATATTGCCGACGATCTTCTCGAAGAAGGCGGCATCGAGATCCTCAAGAACGGTCGTTCGCTCGATCTCAACGACCCTGACCTGATCTAAGCCGTACTTTTTCCCCGGGAAACCCTCTTTTGTCGTCACGCCCTGCGGCGCTTGCGTTTTTTAGCCTTTTATGCTACAATAGTGCATACAACGATTTTGGAAGAATATATGCTTACACCACGCCAAAAACAGCCGCTTGTTAAGAAACACGGCCGCCACGAGAAGGATACTGGATCTCCTGAGGTTCAGGTCGCCATTCTCACGAAGCGGATCACCGAGCTTGCTGATCACTTGAAGAAGAACCACAAGGACAGCCACTCGCGCCGCGGACTTCTCAAGATGGTTGCCGATCGCCACGCGCACTTGAAGTATTTGAAGAAGAAAAGCCCTGAGCGCTACGGCAAAGTGACCAAAGAGATCGGTCTCAAGTAACAAACTTCCAATCGCCCCACACAACGGGGCGATTGCTGTTTTTGAATCTTACGCCTGCGGGTGTATTATGGGGGTATCAATTTTCTTGATCGTTCGTTTTTAAAAGTTGTTTTTATTTTAATAAATTAAGATTAAGGATGCGCGATTTTGGATGAGCTGCGCGAAGCCGCCGAGCACCGAACTGAGGCGTACTGAAAGGTACGACGAGGGAGGAGCGGAGGCGGCGACAAAGCAGATCGTCACAATCACGCATCCTCACACATATGGCAGTTATAAAACACAAAGACCAGCGCGTCGGAGTTTTCATCGATACGCAAAATCTTTACCACAGTGCGCGGAATCTTTATAAAGCAAGGGTTAATTTCGGGGCAGTCGTACGCGATGCGGTCGCTGACCGCAAGCTCGTGCGCGCAGTCGCCTACGTCATCACCACCGAGAGCGGCGAGGAGTCAAGCTTCTTTGAAGCACTCACCAAGATCGGCATCGAAACAAAGACCAAAGACCTCCAGATCTTTTTTGGCGGTGCCAAGAAAGCTGACTGGGATGTCGGGCTGGCGATCGACGCAGTACGCTCTGCACCAAAGCTTGACGCGATCGTTATTGCTTCAGGAGACGGCGATTTCGTACCGCTTGTCGACCACCTCAAAAGCTTGGGTGTCCAAGTCGAGGTTGTTGCTTTTGGAAAATCGGCATCACTAAAACTCAAAGAAGCAGCTGATCACTTTGTTGATCTCTCGGGCGATCCGCACAAATACCTCATCGCACCTCGTGGCGCAAGCGCGCGCGGAGGAAACGGGAACGGCAACACGTCACGACCAGCCAATGGGACCCAACCACCCGCAGGCCGTACCCGTAAGGTGATCCGCAAGATCGAAGAGTAGCAAAAAGAAAAGACCCCTATTGGGGTCTTTTTTGCATAAAAAGCTGATGTAATTATTACTGTTCTTGTTCTTCGTTCCTAACGAAAAGAATGCATTCACCTTCTCGATCGACAAGGATTCGTGCCTCGTGGATGCAATCAGTGAACGGCATTATTCTTTTGAGCATACCGACATCGGGGCGACATTCCGAAATGGTTAATATGCCATAGTTCGGATCTTTCACCCTTTTTGTGTCTTGAACCATCATTACTACACCTCTTTTTATTGGGATTATATCCCTACGGAAAGAACAATTGCGTCCATCGTCTTTGCTTTTACCCTATCGGCCAAAAACAAAAATGAAGTGTTAATTATACACATTTACGTTTATTTTGTCAAACGCCGTTGCCGACTGCATTAAATCCTGTTGTGCACATAGCGCGAGAGAAAAGCATCGTGGTATACTAATTTCAATACGGTAGCGTACGGAGTTCGCCAAAAACAGAACCATATATCATGCCAACCGAGGAACAGGTCCAGGGTACGAATCAAGCAGGGAACAATATTCTCGTGCCAAAGTCTACGCCTGTTTCTCCGGCTACTACCACATCATTTCCCGCGCCCGCAAGTGGCCATGTCGTGATCCGACCGCTCCGCACCTACAAAGACGACCTTGCCGAGGCGATCAAAAAAGGAAACTTGTCAAAAGAAGGTATTGCGCGCGCTGAGCGCGATAAACGTGCACAAAAGCAAGCACCGCAACCTGTCAAAAAACCGGTTGTCCCACCGCCTGCACCAAAGGCGCCGACCCCTCCAAAACCGATTCACGAAATCCCCAAAGCACCTATCGCACCCGCAAAACCGATTGCGCCCATTGCTCCTGTTGTTCCTCATGTTCAAACAGCCCCTGAGAAACCAGTAGCTCCTGTACCTCCACCGCCTGTTGTACACACAACAGAACAACCGCATGAGGATCGCGAGAGCAAGGAACGATTTTTTGAAAAACTATTACATGTCCGTCATGAAGAGCGTGCCGCAACACCTCATTCGGTCCCACAAACGCTCTTACCTGACACGCGCGAGTCACGGCCTGACCATGAACTCCCGAAACCGCATGCAACGGAGCCGCTCATTCCCCCCGCTCCCAAAAAAGAGGCTCCTCCCGCACCATCACCAAAACCTGTCGAACGACCCGCGCCACAAAAGCCGATCGTTCCACCTGCACCAAAACCAGAACGCACAAGCACCGCGAAAGACGTGGCGCCATTCCTTCCGTTCTGGGCAACACCGGACGGCGAAGCGCCTGTTGTAAAGAATCAACCAGAACCAGAGCCAGTGGTCATACAACAAGCCCCTAAACCGTCTGCTCCTCTTGTCCGACGCGAGGATGGCCCCACGCGCGGATCAGCCGTTGTGGAAGTATCTTCATTCCCTACGCGCATGATCGTTTCCACTCTTGGTGGATTGATCCTTGTGGCTGGTCTTGGGTTCGGCGCATACACGCTCCTACAGCGCGAACCTGATCCCGCACAATTGATCGCAAGGGAGTTTCCTACACACTTGGTGACCGTTACGTCGATTGTTTCCATTGATGCGACCAGTCTTGAGGGAGCAGAACTTGCCAGTGCTTTCTCCACAGAAGTGGAAAAGGCTTCTTCCGGAAAAGCGACGGGAATCATCTTTGTAAAAACCGTGGATGGTCAATCCGTACCGCTTACGTCAAAAGAATGGTTCGCGCAAGCGCGCCTTACGCCACCAGGCGCTCTTCTTCGCTCTTTTGAACCCACGTTCGCAGCTGGTTCGTACGAATCGCACAATGGAGGCAACGCATTCCTTGTTTTTGATGTGTTCAGCCGTGATCGTGCGCTTTCCGGTCTCCTTGCATGGGAAAAGACGATGGCGGGAGATCTTCGCGCATTTCTCTCCACCGCAGCTCTCCCCGGGGCTTCCTTCACTGACGGAACCCTCGGCAATATTGCGGTGCGTCGTGCCGGAGCAGGAGCGACTGCGCTTGTTTACGGAATGCTCCCCGACGGTCGCATTGTGATCACGCGCGGTGAAGGAACCTTTATAGGGCTGCTTGAATCCCTTCCATTAAACTAATACACACTCCATAAACGGTGTAGTATACTTGTCAGTGAGGTAGGATGAGACCATTGTTTCACTTCGACCGAGCGAACCAAGTATATGCTTTGCATATACTTGGCAGTGAGGTCAGGGTGAGATCAGAGACCGTACGCGCATTACCGATAATATATTTCTATGGAAAACCACAAACAAGCATTGATCGAGGAAAAAAAACATCTTGAGGGCGAGCTTTCATCCGTCGGCCGTCGCAACCCTGAAGTACCTGGCGACTGGGAAGCAACCCCGGCACCGATCGATATTATGATGGCCGACCCGAACGAGGTTGCCGGAGGTGTTGAAGAATTCGAGGGACGCGCCGCGGTTGAGGTAGAGCTTGAGAATCGCCTCCTCGAAGTGACTGACGCACTGGCACGGATCGAAGCGGGAACCTATGGAATGTGCTCGGTGTGCGGCAATCCGATCGAAGACGATCGTCTTGGTGCTAATCCGGCGGCTATCACCTGCAAGGCACACATGAACGGATAGCCTTTGTATTTGTGAGGATTTCTTCGTTGCTTTCGTCACTCAAACCATCACCGTACCAGTCGTACGCCTCAGGTTCTCACTCCTCAGCGTCTCGAACTCCTTACAAATCCATACGGCTATAAACAATTTGTATGGCATTCGCAAAAGCATATTCAACACAAGTTGCAGGACTCTCGCCTCGCACCGTTGTGGTAGAAGCAGACCTTTCCAAGGGTCTGCATTCTTTTTCTGTAGTTGGCCTTCCCGACAAAGCCGTCGAGGAGGCGCGCGATCGTGTTGGATCTGCCATCAAAAACTCGGGATTCCCATCACCCAAAGCATCCAACAAGAAGATCGTCATCTCACTCGCGCCTGCTGACCTCAAAAAAGAGGGTCCGCTCTTTGATCTCCCGATCGCACTTTCGTATCTTCTTGCAGCCGGCGAGATCGCATTTTCCCCCGAGAAAAAATTGTTTGTGGGCGAACTGGCACTCGATGGCACGCTCCGCCCGGCACGCGGAATCCTCATGGTCGCCGCACACGCAAAACAAGCAGGGTTTGAGGAGCTCTATGTGCCTGAAGAGAACGTACGTGAAGCGGCACTCATTGAAGGCGTCGCAGTGTATGGCGTGAAAACACTCAAGAGTATTGCGGGGCATTTAAATACCAAGACGAATGGGGAACGCGTATCGATAAAACTTTCTCCTGCGCCGCACGAGCCCCTGAGTGGAGAGCTTCCCACGTCATTCGTTGATCTGCGTGACATTCGCGGACAAGAAAGTGCCAAGCGTGCACTCGAAATCGCCGCGGCAGGGCGCCACAACATCGCGATGTGGGGACCTCCCGGATCAGGAAAGACCTTGCTTGCGCGGGCACTGTCGGGGATCCTACCACCGCTCTCTTTTGAAGAGCTCATTGAGGTGAATGGGATCCATTCGGTCGCAGGAACACTTTCAGAACTTCTCACTACGCCACCGTTCCGTGCTCCGCACCACACGTCATCGCACACCGCGATCGTCGGCGGAGGTTCCACGCCACGCCCCGGTGAGATTACGCTCGCACACAGAGGCGTGTTGTTTCTTGATGAATTCCCTGAGTTCGATCGCCGTGTGGTCGAATCACTCCGCCAGCCGCTCGAGGACCGAATCGTTTCTGTGGCACGCGCCAAAGGTTCGGAAACATTTCCTGCGGACGTGCTTCTCATTGCCGCCATGAATCCTTGTCCGTGCGGAAAGCGGGGGAGCGGGGAGGAGTGCACGTGCCCACCCATTGCCGTCTCGCGCTATGTACGCAAGATCTCCGGCCCCATCATGGATCGTATTGATATCTGGATCGAAGTGCCCCGCATCGACTATGAAAAACTCGGCTCACACGAAGCAGGTGCGGAGGAAAGCTCTCTCGTGCGTGACCGCGTGCGCGGCGCACATGCGTTTCGCAACAATGCCGGACGTGCGGATGCCGCGCGCCTTGATACCAGATCGCTCCCTCATGCACGCGTGAGCAAGGGCGCTGAACAGCGCCTGATTGCCGCAGCAACACAGTTCTCGCTTTCAGCGCGTTCGTATTTCCGTACGCTCTCCGTTGCTCGCACTATTGCCGACCTTGAGGCAAGCGACACCGTCGAAGAATCCCACATCCTCGAGGCACTCCAGTACCGCCCCAAACTCAACACATTGTTGTAAAATAAAGGCACCCAATATGGGTGCCTGTGAGTTTAAGACAAACGACAAATCACTCTTCTTTAAGACCATAAATGGTCGTTTGTCCACCGTCCGCTATGAAGTAGGGTTTCTTTGCAAGAAATTCTCGCACCACCACGCTCGCCTTGTGCGCAGATGTTGACACAATGGAAATCAAGAACGCCCCTTGCCGGTACTCGGGACACTGCGTGATCGAAACCTTGGTAATAACAAGGCCGTCTCCGCCATAGATATCATCTTCCCCAAGATTAAAGGCGTCGACGATCTCCCGGAAGGCAAACCCTGCAAGGAAGTCCTTATTATTCCCCTGAATACGCTTCGGGAAGAAGCCCTCCTGCAAGTACAGCATGATGCGCAACTCCTCCAGGTTTTCCAGATTGCCGAAAAGATTTTCCGGCCACACGCGAGGTTCTGTAGTAGACATGAACGCCTCCAAAAGGATACAACCGGCACCGCACCGGTTTCTGGTATGGTTATACGGCACCCCAACGGAACCGTCAAATACAAAACCGGCGGAGCCATTAGCTCCGCCGGTTTTGTATTTTGGGGATTATCTCTAAACCTGCGGTTCTTTTGTCTTCCTCCCCCAAAAGATCTTTGCTTGGTAGATCGTGGCAATAACCTGAATGGTTCCCATCGTAATGAATAGTGCCTTAAACGACACAAGGCTTACGATGTATCCGCCGATCACCATGGCAATCGCGGTAACGATAAGCGCCTGACCGTCCGCAGACCCCCAAATGTACCCGTTAAACTTATCATCACTGTGTTTGTCGTAGAGCGCGTTCCAGGTTGGTGTGGCAATTGCACCGGCAACACCGAGTCCGATCTGCACCAAAAACAAATGTACCGGTGCTGAAACGAGCAGGTAACTAAAGGTAAAGAGCGCATTCAATCCGTATCCGAATACCATCAATTTTTCAGGATTCATCTTGTCGGCAAGTTTTCCGAACTGGATCATAAGAATCCCCTGAACTCCCAAGTAGAGCGCCCATGCCCATGAAATATCAAGAATATCGCCTCCGATGCCTCCCACAAACACCGCAAAGAGCGGTCCGAACATTCCTTCTCCTAAATACCAGAGATTGCTCCCGATCAGAAGTATTTTCCCGTACGCGCTTATCATTCAGAATAGTATACCACTCGTCTCAAAGTGACGGTAAACAAAAACACCCCAACTGTGGATTGGGGTGTTTTTAATTCGACCTTTGGATATTATCTAGACTCGAAGGGAAATGCGGTCGGGAAATTAAAGAAAGAAGGAATGTTCAGACGCCGCGCGCACCAACTACCAAAACCTAAAACGGATTCCGGGCACCGCGCACTTCAAAGTGGAGGTGCGATCCGGTCGAACGGCCGGTGTTGCCCACCGCACCGATCGTCTGCCCCTGCGCCACGCGCTCGCCCACAGATACGAAGTTCGAGCTTAGGTGCGCGTACAACGTCTGTGTGCCATTGCTGTGACGGATGACGACGTAGTTACCATACCCGCCGAACCACGGATTACCGGCGCTGTACTTGCTGATTACCACCTCGCCCCCGGCCGAAGCGTAGACAGGCGTTCCTGTCGGTGCACCGATATCAACACCGTTGTATCCATGAATGCCCTGGGTCTTGTGCCCGCCGGAAAGTGGGCGCACAAAGTACCCCGATGGCGCTGCTGTTGTTCCACTTGATGCAAGACCGGTACTTACGCGCGGCGTGCTCGGGGTCGAGACCGGAAGTTCACCACCGGGGATCATAATGATGCGTCCCGCGATAAGCGTTGACGGGGAAAGATCGTTAAAGTCTTGGATCTCCTGCGCATCACCACCATACTTCTTGGCAATCCCCGCGATCGTGTCCCCACGTTTCACTGTGTACCGAACACCTGAAACAGGGAGGATGGTGAGCTCTTGTCCTTCCTTGAGTGACTTTGAGGTCAGGTCGTTCGCCCACATGATCGTTTGCGAGGTAACATTGAACATCTTGGCAACTTCAGCCAATGTGTCTCCTTTGCGAACCGTATACGCGCTGATCTGATCAGCCGAACCGGTAACCTCCTCAGCATCACTCGCCGTACCGGAAGGACCAATGTCCGGAAGAAGTGCCGTTCCGTCGGCGATCGTAATATCTCCGCCGCCTTTTCCGAAATTAGGGTTCGGACTTGGTACAGGCGAGAGAAGTGCTACTGTTTGTGAGTTTATCTGCTCTTCTTTAGGTGCCTGATCCTTTTTTGCGAAAAGATCACCCAAAAAAGAGAAGATTCCCGCTTCCGCTTTCGGGGCCGGGAACGCAAAAAGGCCAGTCATTATCAAAACGACCAAAAACGGTTTTGCACCGTTTAATCCTTTCTTGAGGAACGATATGAGCTGACGGACATACACACGTTCTGGTCCGCCGGCGTTAGATTGTTTCGTACGAATAAGCCTAGTGTTGCACCCCTTGGGAACCATCCATGCTTACCGTTTCAGTGTTTTCTGCCAATTCCCAATGGTGGAGGGGTAGGTCGCACCCCGGACGCCCGAATCGGCCTTTCGGCCGATAGAGACCCCTGTCCGGGGGAGGTATAAGGAAAGTGTACACCCGGTGAAGTTCACGTCAACTTGCGGTGTGGATAAGTTTATTGCGTGAAAATAAGGTGAAATACTTGTTATTTTTATAAAAATATGGTATAATACATATTAATTTTCCCCAGAATTCCTTCAGAAAGAGTCACGTCAGTGGCATACTATACGTATATCTATGCCTGATCCTACAAAGACTCTCAATTTCGCTGACCTCCTCACTGACAAGGCCACGGCCATACGCCAGACAATGCAGAGCAACCCCACGCCTGAACTTGATCTACTGCGCCAAGCCGCGGGACTCAATACCCAAGCCAAGGGGTTCGCTCGGACCACTGAAACCATCACTGATGAGATCCGACAGATCGAGCAGGACATGCAAGCAAACGCCGAGCTCGAAGCTATCTTTGATCAATCTACAGAGGTTGCGGCACAAATCGCCGCCCAAAAAGCATTGCTCAAAAGTGGTGAGGGAGACCAGCGTGAACTTGAACGACTCTACCGACTGCGAGGCGATATCGCTCAAGATGAGTTCGAAACACTAGACCGCTACGGCATGGCAATCCAAGAGGACGAGAGCGAGGACACGGTGAGCGCCGTCACACTTCCATCAACAGAGGCCGTCAAGCAGGGTACTTCTATCAATCCATGGCAGGTAGGCCAGCAACGCCTCCTTGCAAAGCATGAGCGCGACCTTGAACTGACCCGGGTCAAACTCCGGGAATTCCCTGATGTCTCGGAGACACGCGACGCAGAGAACCTCCGTGCCTCGCTCATGCGTAAAGAGGAGTGGCTTGTACGAAACATTGCAAAAACACAGAAGAGAATCTCTCGTCTCTGGCCAAATGAAACCGTTGCGGAAACTCTTGAACCTGCTAGGATAATAGATGAAGAAACAACTCAATCACACCATTCTATGGAATCATCTTCTATTTCGCGTTCACAGCAATCCATGGAACCTAAGCGCTCCGCCGCAGAACCTGTTGTTGATCTCCCTCCAATGCATGATGCTCTCGCACTACCAGATTCGCCGGTCGTCGTGAAGGGAATAGAAATCGTGGCAAAGAAGATGAACAATGGAGAGATCCAGGAGGAAGATCTTCCTCCTGAGCTACTCCCCCGCATACTCAAAACTGCTGAAGAACTTCGTGCGCTTGAACCCAAACAAGACGCTCGCGCCGTTGGTGCCGCCGCGGTACATGTTGTCGATCTTGAACAGACAGCACCTGCCGTCGAAGACCCGACTCCTGCCCTTGAACGCGACAAGCTTGCAGCAACGGCGATCATTGGCGAGGAAGATGGGGGACCAGTAGTTTCGATTCCCGTTGCCGACGCAGAGCGAGAGCTTACGAATACCGGCGCTCCGCATTCTCCTGTTGAGGAGATCTCCCTCCAAAAGATATTTGCTTCACGTGAGTCAAAGACTCCTGTTTCAAACGCTGCACAAGAAACATCTGGTGCGGGAACTCCTGCACAAACCCTGGAGTCTGCGCCCACACCATTTGAAACAACCCTCCGCAAGATCCACGAGCGTGACCCAGAAAAGGCGATCCGCATCTTGAATACGATCGAGGGAAAGGATGGCCCTGTGCGCGAAAAGTTCCTCAAACTCATTACCGCAACAGAGACTCAGCAGGAAGTACAACTCGCGCGAGCAGAGAAGTCGCTTTCTGAAAAAGCATTCGGGTTCGTAAAAAATATTGGAGAGAATTACCAGCGCTTGCCGTTTGCCGTCAAGGTAGGTCTCGGTGGTGTGCTATGGGCTGGAACAATCCTCTCATCAGGTGCACTCGGCGCGCTCTTTGCAACTGGTGTTGTGGGGAGAAGGATGTTTACCGGAGCAGCCACAGCAGTCACGGTTGAGGCGGCGCTTCAACGCTACCACGAGCGCAAGGGTGGATCACGCACCGAAACGCAAGAAAAGAAAGATCGTCTCATCGCCCTCATGGCGGGAGTGCTTGGCGCAAGCGCAGGATCGCTCTTCAGTATGGCAAGCGATGCACTTGAGTCATCCGGCGCAACCACTGCTGCCGCAGAGCGTATTGCGGAAATTCGCAAAGAACTCGGTATCCCTATGGAACGAGCAAGCCTTCTCCCCAATGACCCTGGGCAGCTAGCGACTCAAGAGCCCACAAATGTAAATTTCAACGATCCTGATTTTGGAAATCAACCATCTGTATTGCGTGTCGACAACCCATCACCACTTGAAACGTTCGCAAGTGCTTCGGAAACACACGCCTCGTTCCCGGGGATCACTGAGCCGTTGCCTCTCGAAATCACTCCTGACGTTTCTGGTGTGAACGAAGCAATCCCTCTCGAAAAGATTGAGGTATCAATAAAATCTGGCGACAATCTTTGGAACATCATCAAAGAAAAAGTTGACGCACAGCAACTCACCGCAAATCTCACCCCAGACCAAAAAATTCGCTTCATCAATTCACTTAAAAACGGATTTGAGGCATTACCACAGGCGGAGCGTGAGGCTCTTGGGTTTGGTCACGGTGATATCGACAAGATATATGCTGGTAAGACACTTGATCTTACAAAAGTTTTAGGTAATACAAATTTTGTTCAGGAAGCGCTCCATGATGCCGAAATGTTTGACGGACATATTACCGCCGCAACCCCTGAAGCGGCAGCGGGGATCTCAGAGCAGATAGTATCCGCACCCGCCACAACTCCGATCGAGGACATCCCCGCCTCCATCACTGAAACACCTGTTTCAGAAATTCCCGAGAAACCCGCCTCAGTCGCGCCGGAGAACACACTCCATGACAGAAGCGGCAACATTGTGCGCGACAACTTTGGAAATCCGGTCCTTGCCGGAGAAAATGTTTCACTTGATCAAGCGTATGTCCGTGAACATTTTGCACCAAAAGAGCTTGGGCGCCTGAGTGAAGCGGTTATTGCCGGCCCTGAACGTGGCCTAAGCGATGCGCTCAACGTGATCTATCCACCTGCCGATGGCGAGGTGTGGACCGCAGGAGAAAAGAGTGCTTCGTGGACAACAATGAAAGGACAGTCAGCGTGGGAGCTCGTGTATCGTCCGGAGTCGCTCGGTCAGCAGATCGCCGCAGATCCTTCTTCAGTAAAAATGCGGGCTTTCATTCAAGCAATGACCGAATACAATATTCAGCCTGAACGCTCAGAGACCGTTGAAGGATTTCTTAAACGCGCACTTTCTGTTATTGCCGAGAAAAGCCCGAATCGGACATGGTCGGCATAAGTCCTATTAGATTTAGATTATATTCATATTATGAACAACGATATTCGCGCCCTCGCCGTAACAGAACTTGGTCTCGCCGATCTCCCGCAAGAAATGCAGGATGAGGTGCTTGCGCAAATAGGAGAAAACGTGATGCGCGGCGTTGCGGTTGCAGCACTTGAAAAACTTTCGCCCGAAGATCAAGCCGAATTTGAACGTCTCGCAGGATCAGGAGATGAGGCCGGAACACTCGCCTTTCTCTCCTCAAAAATTCCAGACTTCAATGCGTTCGTTGCGGAAGAATCCAAAAAAGCGATCGCGGAATTGAAGGAGCTGATCGGATAGCTTTTAGACATAAAAAGGTGACTGAAATACCCATAACGACATAGTCGTTATGGGTATTCTTCATTCACCATCAAGCACCACGACGCAGTATGGTATATCGAATAGAGCGTCAGCACTCGGATGAAACAAATGTAAACATTTGCTTCGATCCTCGCTTGACGCTATAGTGCCTCAATGGAACATCTCTCAACACTCAATCAGGAACAAAAAAACGCCGCATTGCACACCAAGGGACCGCTCATGATCCTCGCCGGTGCAGGAACCGGCAAAACAAAAACGATAACGCATCGGATCTTTCATCTCATCAAAGAAGGAGCATCGCCTGACTCGATCCTTGCCATCACCTTCACCAACAAAGCGGCAAAAGAAATGGAGGAGCGCGTCATGACACTCCTCGAGAGCGATGCGGCGTTCCGCCACAGTGGTGCCAAGCGCCCATTCGTAAGCACGTTTCACCGACTTGGCGTCCACATCCTTCGCAATCACGGCGAGGCGATCGGTATCCCAAAACGCTTCACTATTTTTGATAAAGATGACGCGGTACGCGCGGTCAAAGCCGCAATCGCCGAGGCGGGGCTTGATCCAAAACAATTCGAGCCGGGTCGCGTACTCAACACTATCTCGCGCCAAAAAGGCGAGCTCACCACTGCAGAAATGTACGCGGAAAATGCCGGCAACGACTACTACCCGCGTATTGTTTCGGATATATGGCGTCGTTACGAACGGATCCTGGGAAGCGAGCACGCGCTTGATTTCGACGACCTTCTGCTCAAGACCGCACACCTTCTCAAAACGAATGACGCGGTACGCGATCACTACGCAAAGCGTTGGCAGTTCGTTCACATCGATGAGTACCAGGATACGAACGGCGCGCAGTACGCGATCTCGCGCATCCTCGCCAAAGAGCATGGCAATATCTGCGTTGTGGGCGACACCGATCAAAATATCTATAGCTGGCGCGGTGCGAACCTAAAGAACATCATGAACTTCGAGAAGGATTATCCCGACGCACGCGTGATCCTCCTTGAAGAGAACTACCGCTCCACGCAAACGATCCTTGCGGCGGCGAACGATGCCATCAAGAAAAATACGATGCGCAAAGACAAGACACTCTTCACGAAAAATATTGATGGTGAGAAGATCGGTGTCTACACCGCGTATGACGAGGCGGACGAAGCGCGATTCATCGCACAAAAAACTCGCGAGCGCATTCGTGATGGAGTAGAGCCGCGTGATATCGCCGTGCTCTACCGCGCCAACTTCCAATCACGCGCGCTCGAAGAAGCATTCCTCAACGAACAGGTTCCTTACCAAGTCCTCGGGGTACGTTTCTTTGAACGACGCGAAGTGAAAGATCTGATCTCATTTCTCCGTGCGGCACAAAATCCTGACTCGCTCTCGGATGTAAAGCGTATCGTAAACATCCCTCCGCGTGGCATCGGCAAAGTAACGCTCGCAAAAATGTTCTCAGCCGATGAAGCCAATCTCCCTCCCGCCGCAACGAGGAGTGTTGCAGCGTTCCGTGTACTCCTCGAGCGCATTCGCGAAGCGGCGGCAACAGAACCGGTTTCCTACACGCTCAAATTCATCATGCGCGAGAGCGGACTTGAAGAATACTTACGCAACGGCAACGAAGAAGACCGCGAACGCCTTGAAAACATCCGCGAACTCGTTACCCTTGCCGCGAAGTATGATGGTTTTCCGCCTGAAGAGGGGATCGAGAAACTACTCGCCGACGCGGCACTCGCCTCCGATCAGGACGAACTCTCCACCAACCAAAATGCCGTGAAGCTCATGACCGTGCACGCCGCAAAAGGTCTTGAATTTGATCACGTATTCGTCACGGGGCTCGAACAGGATCTCTTTCCACACCGCCGCATCGGCAGCGCCGGCGTTTCGCGCGAAGAGGAGGAAGAGGAGCGCCGGCTGTTCTACGTTGCCGTTACCCGCGCACGCAAAAAGCTCTACCTCACCTGCGCATCGCTCCGCACCATCTTTGGCGCACGCCAAGTGAACACGCCGTCAGAATTCTTGATCGACATCGATCCGGCATATGTTGAAGAGGAAATGAGTTCGGGCGACAGCTTCGGCGGGAAGATCGTATACTTGGACTCCTAGGCGCTCCCTGTCAAAAAACCCTGACTTTGCTATACTTTCCGGTATGACTACCGATTCTTCGGCCACACAAAAACTTACCCCGAAAGAGGTAGTTTCTCTTGTTGAAAAACGTACCCACGAGATCGAGCGTGTAGCGGAGCAAGAACTTGCGGCACTTACGGCATCAGTCGCTGAAAAACAACACCATGCTGACTACGCACGGATTACCGCCATCCAAGACGAGCTCTTAGACGACAACGGTGCCTCAAACGAAAACACCCTATGATGAACGAGGATGCGCCCAACATGCAAACCGAAGCCCGCAGTGAATCACTGGGTAACCCTGTTGAAATATCGCCAGGGGCAGGAAGTCGTCCTCAAGAGATCATTCTGGGGACAGCTGCGTCTGCTTACGACCGTATTGAAAGCACTACAAGCGCGCTTGAGCAAACCGTCCACGCACTTCCTGAAACCAAACGCCCTAGTGACGCACCGAAACACGAGTTGCTAACCAGTCTGCAACGCATCCGTGAGAATACGAGTGATCGTTTGCGCCTCGTCGCACTTGCCGGCACCCTTCTTGCCGCCACACCAACCTTTGCAGCAGAAACCTCAACCGATGCCCTCATGACAGATGGCAACGTCATCACCCTTGCCGAAGCACCAACACAAAACACCTCAACAATGTTAGCCGGTATGGGGAAGGCTACATTCGACGCGGTTGTTATGGAACGAATCGAGCAGGTAAAAAACGATGCGAAAGAACTCACCACCGGAAAAGACATCATCGGTGGTGAGGTGAGCCGAATCGATCCTGCGCTTCGCCTCATTCAGGAAGTCCCTTTTATTGACCCCCGCATATCGGGAGTCGCCTCCATTGTTGAGGAAGTGAAAGGAGGTATCGGCAACCAAGGACAACCGCTTTCTGTTCCCGCACTCCATGTTGCCGGCATCCTTGCGTGTGCGCAGGTGGGCTACGCCCCTTGCCTTGTTATTGGGTTTCTCACTGACTCATGGGCAGAGAAGATCAATCGCGATCTTGACCAAGCAACCGACGCCAATGCAGCGAGCATCATCAATGGACTCTATCCTTCTCACACCGAGAAAATGGGTGATACAACCCTTATCCGCGAAAACACCTCATGGGGGACTACGCGCGAACTTCCTGTGGGAATATTCCTTCAACGAGAATCTTTTGCTCCATCTCTCAGTGAGTCTGACGTAAAGCTCAAAACATACCTTGAACTTATGGGTGATGCTGTGGACGTAGAGCCAAAGGATGCCGAAACTGTTGCGCAGTATTTTTACCGCGTCACCCGCATTGCCACAAAAGATGTTGGCGACTTCAAGCCGATTGCTAAAGAACAGTCGGCGACCCAACAAAACCCTTCAGTACAAACAATTTCTGAGTAAGTTCTTTATGCTTCGTACAAAAAAATCACTCGGACAAAACTTCCTCCGTTCAGAAACGATGGCACAGGGAATCGCCGATGCGGCGCGCATTGAACTTCGCGACACCGTCCTGGAGATCGGTCCCGGCGAAGGAATGCTCACTAAAAAACTTTTAACGACGGGTGCACAGATCATTGCGATCGAAAAAGATGATCGCCTGATCCCGATACTGAACGAAACATTCGCAAAAGAAGTCCGCGCGGGACAACTCAAGCTCATTCACGCGGATATTTTAAATGCTCAACTATCTGACTATGGGCTCCGCGCCACAGACTACATACTGTGCGCAAACATTCCGTACTACATCACGGGCGCGATCTTCCGTAATGTCATTGGTGGCCCCATACCACCCAAGCGCGCTGTGGTGTTGGTGCAACACGAGGTCGCTGTACGTATTGCACGCGATCCCAAAGAAAGCCTTGCATCACTAGCACTCAAAGCATACGGGGTACCACGCTATGTTCGCAAAGTTCCCGCATCATTTTTTAAACCCGCACCAAACGTAGACTCAGCAATACTCCTCATTGAAGATATCTCCCGAAAAAACTTTGTTTCACAAGGTTCGGAAGAGAGATTTTTTGAAATACTCCATGCGGCATTCGCTCACAAGCGCAAAAAAGTAGGAAAGGGGCTTGAATCGGTGTTGCAGGAGCGTACGGATGAAATACTGAGCCGTTGTACTGTTTCACGCGATGCCCGCGCCGAAGACCTCTCTCTCGAACAATTCCTTTGTTTGGCAAAGACTTAAGCTCCTATGGAGGTTCCCAGGCCCGGCATTATTGATACCTGCTGTGCAGAAAATGAAAAAATGTACGGTCCAACATAAATACTACACACACCCGTTGGATACGCAGTACCTAAAACCCAATTGCCGGGCATTACCGCCCAAAATGCTTTAAGTGAAATTCCCGAATTAGATATCACATACGGCCCCGGTGAAGCAGTCCCTACGGGAAGAATAATGAATGCGGTTGATGCGTTTGCGGTGCACGGAATAGTCACCGTAACTGTCCCTCCCAAAGGAAGCCCAGCAGTAGCCGATGATGCTGCTGATGCTGCCCCGGCTGCAGCAGCACTCGCTGCTGCAGCTCCAGCCCCGCTGAGATACCCGCCGTTTGGTGTTGTGGTGGCGAGGCCACCTTTATCCAAGAACCCTCCCGATCCACTCCATTGATTATTTGCACTTCGCTCCGCCTGACAATAACTTCTACATCGTGCTTCTGCTGTTTGTGCTACCACAAACGAAACAATAACTATCGCAATACCTGAAAAGAGTATCTTCTTTATTTGTTGTACATTCATACCATTACTTAAGATTTATCGTATACAGCATATAATTACTCCCTCCATTTTTATTTGAAACTGACACAACTACCGGAAAAGTTACTGCTACCGGCGGAGCCGCATTAAGCACTGAATCTGCAACAGCACTATCGTCGTAGATACCTCCACCCGGCTCTTCTGCTCCTGAAAAAATAGCGGGGTCTTCAAACGCCGCGATGGAAGAAACCCTTAACGGGAAGGTGATCGTCTTCCCGTCTGTTGAGCCTATATTGGAAAAACGTTCAAGTGAGGTAACTACGGCGTTCCCTTCAGGCAAAAATCCTTCTCCTGTAATGGTAACGACCGTCCCATTCGGACCGCTTCCAGGGGAAATTGAGGTTATTTTAGGTTTCACCGTCATTACGGTACTCCCCGTCACCATTTCCTGTGAAACCGCTCCCTGTAGTAGCGCATTGATTTTCGCACGCGTAGAAGATCCTACAAACCCTGTCCCGGAAAAAAGACCATTGGGGACAAGGATTTCTTGAGAATACTGCTCCTGAAACCGCACGACCGCGACACGAGTGAGTGCCCCGAAGTATTCCGTTTCGTTCCCCGGAGATCCAGGACCAATTGCTGCAACCTGTGTTTTGGGATCACGGTTCAGAATCACTTGAAGGAGGCGGACATCTTGTCCTTGATCACCTTGTTTGAGGTTGCGCGTGAATGTTTCAGCAGATACACTGAGCGGAGCGATAACCGCAAAAACTAAGAGTGCAAAAATTGTGCGTGAAAAAAACCGTTCTCTCATGTCTCAAAGTATACCACGCAAAAATTACCGACAACATACTTACAAAAACTTATCCACAGAAAAATGCCGCGTGATATACTTAAATTGTCGAATATTTTGCTATACTAATTATTAGAAACCTTGAAATATCTGCCGAGCAAATCATTGCTGACACTCATCGCGCTTTCGGTTGTACTCGGAAGCAGTGCGCTGGTGTTTTGGGCAACCAAAAAGCCAGCCACATCGTTCGAGCGCGGGGATACCTCTTGGGAAAACACCTTGCCCCAAAATGGTGGCGACCAAAAAATCCAGCCCGTGACCGAACAAGCTGCCGACAGCATCCTCTCTGAATACATTGCGGCAAAAAAGACTGACGGGGAAACTTCTCAGGAAGACCTTGATCGTATCACCGGCGCTGTTGCGGAGGGGATTCGCAAGGAAACTACTGGGGTTGCTGCCCATACGCTATCTGATCTTAAACTTGTCTCGGATAGCGCCCAGTCATACCGTGATTATGGCAATGCTATTGGTCTCATCTTTTCACGATACGAAAAAAACACGGGCGAGAACGAGATCACCATTATGCGCACCGCATTTTCTTCAAAAAGCAGTGCGGAGATCTCCAAACTCTCAATGAACGTGAGCACCTACGCAAAACTTTCGAAAGAGCTCGCCACCGTTCCAACGCCAAAGTCACTCGCAGATATTCATTTAAGGTTTTTGAACGGATACGACGGCATGGCACGTGCGTTGGGAGACATCCAGACAGTGTTCAGCGACAGTGTGCGCGGCATGGTAGGCATCGCACTCTATGATCATCATCTAAAGACGATCATTTCTGCCACCATCGATCTGCAAAAATTCTTTTCTGTAAACACGGTATCGTTTACAAAAGAAGAGCCTGGGCTTCTTCTTTTGGGGCAATAACACCTTATGCATCTTACGCAAAATCGCACATCATCATTTTCACGCATCACGCTGTTTGCTTTTGCGCTTCTCCTTGTATTCTTTTTTTCTGCACAAAAAACACACGCATCGGCAGTTTTTGTCCCCACCAACGATGCATTGCTTAATATTCAAAAGAAGATCGACCTCGCTAAAGAGCTTGGTTTTGACGGAATGCTTAATATCGCCGCGAGCATGGCGATCGACCAACTTACCACGTCGATCATAAATAAAATTAGTGGTGGCTACGGTGGGAATCCAATGTATGTTACCGATCTCGAAGGATACCTCTACGAGATCGACCAGCGCATGGCCAATCAATATCAAGAGGATCTCCGCCAAGCAAACACGTGTTATTCGGGAGGCCAATCAGTAACATATGTTGACCCGGCAACAGGGCAACCACAAACAACCGGGCCGGGAAACGGCAGTATTATTGCGTCAGCAATTGGAGGCAATCCCCCTTACTCCAATGATCGTCGTGCACAGTTTCGTCAGCAACTGGAGTGTCCGTTTGCCGACGGACAGGGTTTTCGTTCCGCGTCTCAAGACGGATGGGCGGGATCCTGGGCAGCAAGCGTTAGAGATGGAGGAAATCCCTACTCGAGCGAGATCCTTGCGCAAAAACGCTACGCGGAGGATGTCGCGCGCGAGCAAGAAAACAAGAAGTTCCAGTTATCCATGAACAACGGATACCTCTCGGAGGAGCGCTGTGCTGACGGCCGCTGTGTCGTAACCACCCCGGGATCGGTATTCGATCAACAGCTCAACTCAGCACTCGGGAGCGGTATGCGTAAACTCGAACTTGCCGACGAGATCGACGAGATGATCGCCGCGGTTGCCAACGCAGCACTTGAGCGTGTCTTCAACGAAGCAACAGGACTCTTTAGCGACAACGTGCTCAACAATATCCCCGGCGGCCTCAACAGCACCATTCAAAGCGTGACCGGTGTTGACGTGGTTGGTGGGACCATAAATGGGGTGTATACCGATCTTGACCGTATCGAGGCGTCAACGCAAGGAAGGGTGCGCGATACCACAGGAACCAGCGGTGGCTACTAATCAATCATGAGATCATCTTCATTCACAAAACTCTTTTGGTCGATCACCTTCGGGATCATGGCAACATTCACGTTTCCTTCGATCGCACTGGCGAATCATCTTGGGTTCGTCTATAACGGGGTTTTGTATGAGGTTCAAGATAACCCTGACGGAACCCCGAACAGTGATCGCCCGGCAACTCCTATATACATTGTGGAGGGAATCTTCGCGGGCTACCCAAAACCCGTAGCGATTATTCCTCAAAACTCTCCCATTCCTGCGTTAAGCCCCAATGCGATCAATGCGCACGAATTCGACGTACGATTAAACGATTTCGACACCATCGACACGAGAACGATCCCCGTCGCCGATGACGCACAGATAGCAGCGGCGGCACGGCGAATCACCGATGACAGTAATTTCCAAGATATTCGGGCTGATCAACGAGAAATTGCGGAGGACAACAGCACATTCGGTCTCTCCTGTAGCATTGGCACCGGTTTTGAGCTCAATCAATGTATTGTCCTTGGATTCCGCATGTTGGTGTATATGCCCACAACGGGAATCCTTGCCATCGCCGGTTCAGTGTTTGATGTTGCCGCCGCATATTCTCTGAGTCCCCAGGTGATCGATGCAACCTTTGGCGACGACATTAGCACCTCATTCGTGGAGAAGGGCTGGGGGCTCATCCGAAACCTCTCCAACATCATATTCATATTCCTCTTGCTCTACATCGGCATCAAGACCGTCCTAGGGCTTGGTGATTGGAAGAAGCAGGTGCTCAATATCATTATTGTGGCACTGCTCATTAACTTCAGTCTCTTTTTCACCAAGATCGTGATCGATGCGTCAAACCTGCTCGCGCTTCAGTTCTACAACAACATCGGTTCCGGTAGTGCCGCTGTAGCGGGGAGTGATGGGTTTGCGCAGATCACCGGTTTCGCGCCACGCAGTATCTCCACCAATCTCTCCGACGCAGTTTCACCGGAGCGTCTCATCCAGATGGATAGCTACCAGGCGTGGGTCGCCGCAGATAGGAGTGTCTATACGCTCATTGTGGTTTTTCTTGTCGCCGCAGTCATTAACCTCGCCCTCGCATTTGCATTCTTCTCTGCGGCGTTCCTTTTCATCGGTCGCTTGATCGCACTCTGGATCATTATGATCACTTCCCCGATCGCATTTATCGGCATCATTTTCCCGCAAATCAATAAAGTTGCTTCAGGGAAATGGGTGGAACAGCTAACCAACCAAGCACTGGTTGCTCCGGTATTCCTGTTCTTTATTTACATCGTTTCCTTCATTGCCGGAAGCAGTCTCTTTAAAATCGCCCTTACGTAAATCTTTATGCAAGACCTTCTCGCCCTCCTCGTCGATATGACCATAAAAACCGCCCTTTTGGTGGGCGTCATTCTCTACGCGCTCAAACAAACAAAATCCTTGAGCGGCGACGCAGGATCACTAGCCTCAAAATGGATCGGGGGCTCTGTACTTGGTGCAACCGCATTCGTCGGCAGAAACACTGTTGGTCGAGCCGCAAGCAAGCTTACCGACGAAAACAGTGCTGTTGGAAAACGGTTCAGAGACATTGCATCCAAGAGTGCTTTGGGTGAGTTCGCTTTTAAGGGTACCAAAGGTATTGCGGGATCATCACTTGATCTTCGTGATCAAAAACACTTTAAAGCAGCGGCAGCAGAGTCGGGAGTAAATCTTGGCAAAGCAGGAGGAAAGGGCGGGTACCAAAAGGTGATCGATACGCAGGTAAAGGCGCGTCAAGACTTTGTTAAGGATCTTGCCAAGGGCCGAGACGGAGAAGATGCAGATAGGATCAAAGAACAATACGCCACTCGCATCAGTTCAAAGACACTTGGCGTTTTCGGTGATCCAGAGAGCCTTTTCACGGTTACAGGACGCAAAAATAAAGATGCGGCAGCAAAGATCATGAAAGATGTGGACACAAACCGCAACAAGCGTAACGTGAAGAAAAATAAGGAGACTCTCCGTAATGGGGAGCAGGAACTTGCAAAACTCACCAAAGAGCACGAAACAATGGCGCTTGCGGATTCGGATCTTGCCGTTCGTCAGCGTAAAGCAACAGGGCAAGCAACGCAGACGGATAAAGATCTCGAGGGTAAGCTTATTGCAAAGAAAACGCAGATCGATACGCTTGAGAAAAAGAATGAGGATCTCCGGAAGCGCATCAATCAGGGAGAGAAAGAGAATAAGAAACAGGCTCTTAAAGAAGCTGTTACTGACGTCAGCAAAGAATTAGACAGCGAGAAGCCTGCACCAGAAAGCAAACCGGCGGAAGAAGGGGCTGAGAAAAAATAATCACGCATATGGAATACGACCTCACAATATTGGAACAGAAGCTTACTGAATCTTCGGATGACATTCAGGAACTTGTCTCATCGCCGGAAACTCTTGCGGCGGTGGAATCAATCGCGCAAAAGCACGGCGTAAACGAGGATGGGGGACTTGCCCTTATTGATATCGTGACACACACCCTTCTGGGACTCCTTGACCCAAAAGACATCGTTTCTCGAGTATCTGCCGACCTTGGTGTTGAAAAAGGTGCAGCAAAAACCATTGCCGAGGAGCTCTACAAGGAACTTTTTTCATTGGTTGAGGCATCACTTTCAAGCCGCTACACACTCACTCAAACACTATTCGCAACCATGTTCCCGAGCGACACAACTGGCGTGCCGACGTTCCCCGCAATGCCAGCCGCACCAAAACCTCCCATCACTGTCCAAACACCACCTCCGGCGCCGACAACCCCTGTGCCCCAAACACCGGCTCAGATGCCGCCCACCAACATGTTTGAGGAGAAGCTCAAACGCGTTTTCACGGTTCCACGAGAAGAATCTCGTGTTGCATCAACTCCAACAACACCCAACGCACTCACGCCGCCTACTGCTCCGCGCTCCGCGGGAAGTGATCCGTATCGCGAGTCCTTACACTAGTACCGTGACCAGCAATCCTGGGTTGTTGTGAAACGAGCGGCACAGAGCCGCTCGTTTTGCGTTCTCCACACAGTATCGTCTAAATGCGAGATTACTATTTCACATTTTCCTCACTGCCAAGTATACTTATGGTATGGAGTTTCATGTTCCTCAATTCATCGACATCGAAGACAAGATCTTTGGTCCATTTACATGGAAACAATTTCTCTTTATGGTCGGTGGTGGTGGGACTGGCTATCTTCTCTATACGATTGTCGGAATATTTCCTTTTGATGTACTTCTTGGGCTCGGCGCTCTTGGTGGAGGCCTTGCACTCGCGTTCTATCCAAAAGACCGCTTTGGAAAACCTTTTTCGCAGATCGTTGAATCTGCTATACGGTACACGCTCTCTGAAAAACTCTACACCTGGAAACGCGCTCCGCGACAAGCACCTGAGGCAAAATCACTTACGGAAAGATCTTCACACGCCCCGCTCCTTAACGTTTCGAATGTTTCGAAAAGCAAACTAAGCGATCGCGCCTGGAATATGACCGTAGGAAAAGAATAAGTACTCATTATGGCAATCTCATCAAAACCCGCCCAGCAATTCGTGCCGATCAAAGAGATCCGCGACGGAATCGTCGTACTCAAGAACGGCGAAATGCGCATGGTGCTCCTTGCATCATCCATCAACTTTGCCCTCAAGTCTTCCGACGAGCAGATCGCCATCATCTACCAATTCCAAAATTTCCTTAATTCCCTTGATTTTTCAGTACAATTCTTCATCGAATCACGCCGATTGGATATCCGACCCTATCTGGCGACCCTCTCTGAGCGCTTGGGGCAGGAAACTAATGAAATGATGCGTATCCAGATCAAGGAATATATCGATTTCGTTCGAAAATTCACCGACTCAGCCAGCATCATGCAGAAAACATTCTTTATTATTGTTCCCTATGCCGGCTTTGCGCCAGCAGCACAAGACGCAATGCGCGGACTTCTCTCCAAGAAACCCGCTCGAGGTGCGAGTGCAGTATCATCAGAGGCATTTGAAGAAGCGAGCTCACAACTTGAACAACGTGCCAACATTGTTCGACAAGGGCTTGCGCGCACCGGGGTGCGCGTAGTGCCCCTGGGAACAGAAGAGGTGACTGAGCTCTATTACAAGATCTTCAACCCAAGCGACACCGAGAAATCGATCGGTTAAGAACCGCATTAGTCATTATTTCCATGCTCGACTTCCTAAAAAAACAAAACAAAGAAGGTAACGATCCGATTATCGCGATCATTCCTGGAGAGCTCATCTCGGGGGAGGAGCTTGGGCTTGAAGATGTCATTGCGCCCTCAGCCCTCAAGATCGGATCAAAAGAGATCGGGCTTGGCGAGAAACTCGTGCGTACATTTTTCATCACCTCATACCCGCGCATCCTCTCTGAGAGCTGGTTCTCACCGCTTATCAACCTCGACCGTGTCTATGATATTTCAATATTCGTTCATCCCGTCGAAACCGTAAAGATTCTCAAGGTATTCCAAAAAAAGGTTGCTGAGGTGCAGAGCCAGATCAACGACCGCGTGAATAGAGGCCTTGTGCGCGACCCCAAACTTGATACTGCGTATCAAGACCTAGAAAACCTCCGTGACAAGCTCCAGCAGGCCCAGGAGCGTATTTTTGATGTGGGTATCTACATTGCGCTCTATGCAGATACTGAAGACGAGCTCCGCAAGGCTGAAGGGGAGATGCGCTCGATCCTTGAATCCCGCCTTGTATATGTCCGTCCTGCGCTTTTCCAGCAAGCGGAAGGTTTCCGAAGCGTGCTTCCCGTCAACAAGGACGAGCTCGCGGTCAATACCAAGCTTAATTCTGAACCACTTTCTAGCCTTTTTCCTTTTGTTTCATTCGACCTTACCTCGGACAAAGGGGTGCTGTACGGCATAAACCGCCACAACAGCTCTCTTGTGCTCTTTGACCGCTTCTCGCTTGAGAACTACAACTCGATTACCTTTGCAAAATCAGGCTCCGGTAAGTCTTTTGCCACCAAGCTTGAGATCCTCCGCAGTCTTATGTTCGACACCGAAGTCATCGTGATCGACCCGGAACGAGAGTATGAGTACCTTGCCGAAGCAACCGGTGGGCGCTACTTCAACATTTCACTCAATTCCGAGCACCACATCAACCCTTTTGATCTTCCGCCTGTGGGGGAAGATGAGACCCCCGCAGACGTGCTCCGTTCCAATATCATCAATATTGTTGGCCTTTTTCGCGTAATGCTCGGTGGTCTTACTCCCGAAGAAGATGCGATCGTCGACCGTGCGATCAGCGAGACCTATGCGCTTAAAGACATCACTCCCGAAGCTGACTTTTCAGGAGCGGAGCCTCCACTCCTCTCTGACTTCGAGCTCGTGCTTGCGGGCATGGAAGGCGCTGAATCGATTCTCCAAAAACTCTCGAAATTTACCCGTGGTACCTGGGCCGGATTCCTGAATCAGCCTTCAAATGTCGATATCAACAAAAAGTTCGTGGTGTTTTCTATTCGCGACATGGAAGATGACCTCAAACCCGTGGCGATGTATATCGTAATGCACTACATCTGGAACTCAGTGCGCAAAAACCTCAAAAAACGCTTGCTTGTCATTGATGAAGCGTGGATCATGATGAAATCAGACGATACCGCGTCATTCCTTTTTAGCCTTGCAAAACGAGGACGAAAGTACTACTTGGGTCTCGCCACTATCACTCAAGACGTGGGGGACTTCTTGCGCTCACCGTATGGTATACCGATCATCACGAACTCATCGATCCAACTCCTTCTCAAACAGTCACCGACGGCCATAGAAACCCTCCAAAAAGTGTTCAATCTTACTGATGAGGAAAAATACCTGCTCCTTGAGGCAGGAGTGGGGGAGGGAATCTTTTTCGCAGGACTTAAGCATGTCGCGATCAAAACCATTGCTTCGTATACAGAAGAGCAGATCATCACCTCGGACCCCTCTCAGATACTTGCCATCAAGCGCGCAAAACAAGAATTGGCAATGGCAGAAAACGAGGGTCCTGCAGGAATGCGCCCAAGATAAAGAGCCTCGCGCCCTCGCGCGGAACCAAGGTTCTTTGGTGCAGATAAAAAAGTAATTCACAGGTACAGTGTGGTGTTTGCGTAACTACGTTGTATACTAAGTACATAGATGCTATCTATGGCACTTCAAAAAAACTCTGTTCGTATGCTATGCGCTGGGGCGCTTGTGTGTCTTTTTTTTGCATCATCTGTCGGCGCGCAAACCCAGGAGGTGCCTCCATCAACGCCTTCTCCTGAAAGCGAACTTGAGGCGCTCTTAAAGAGTTATCAAGACCGTATTCCCACACAAAACGCTATCATTACAGCAAGTATCTCGGGAAGTATCTCCCTTACACAAGACCCTGAAACACCAAGTGCTCACCAGGCAGTCACGTTTACCGTTTCAAGTGTTCTCACTGATCTTGATCGTGCCACGATCACTTGGTACCAAAATGGTGTTTTGAAAGAACAAGGGAAGGGCAAGAAGGTTTTTTCAACACAAACAGGTGCATTTGGTAGTGTTTCGACGGTTTCAGTGGTGGTTCTAACCACTGAAGGCGTTTTGGTCACGAAACGATCATCATTAAAACCTCTCGATGTTGAACTTGTGTGGGAGGCGGACACGTACACCCCTCCATTTTACAAAGGAAAGGCGCTCCCTTCTCCGGGAAGCGACCTTCGTGTATTTGCGCGTCCCATTGGAGCATCAGGAGCCGATAGCTCCTTTGTGTACCGCTGGAAAGTTGACGGAAAATCAGTTCCGAGCGCGTCAGGATATGGTAAGTCGACAGCAACGCTCCCTGGACTTTTTTTAGGGGGGAAGACCGCAACCGTGGAGGTCTCAATTGCCTCACTTGATGAAACCGTGCGTGCGACAAAATCCATCACCATTCGCGGAGTGACGCCACGCATTCTTCTTTACGAAGATCGCCCCTTGGAGGGAATCCGTTACGGCCGTGCGCTGGGAACCACCGCAGTCGCACCAGGGAACGAAATGACGGTGCGCGTTGAGCCATTCTTTCTTTCTAAGGATGCTCGTACCAATGGATCGGTCCTCTACCGCTGGACGCTTGATGGCGGCACCGTGCCCACGGTTGAATCCTCCGGTTCCGGTCTGGTGTTTGGTGAGTACGGGACACATCGCTTAACCCTTTTTAATGACGGTAGTGCGCAAAAAATGGTCTCCCTAGGACTCAGTGTTCGCTCAACAGCGTCATTATTTTCCTCTGTGAATAAGCTACTTACCGTATCTTTGGGAGGGAAGCCTTTTTCTGACAACGGATCTTTCTAATCTATGATCTCTACTAAAAAATCATTCTTACTGCCAGGAACCGGGGCTCTTTTCTTTGGATCAATACTCGCATCAACAGCATACGCTGAAGATATTTTATACCGTCCCATGGTTGGACTTCCTGGGATTCCTGCCGGGCAGGGAACCACCTTCATGCAGTATGCTCCTGCCTTTTTTACCGTATTGATCGCTACCGCAGGGATATTGGCGGTTGTCATGATCGTTGTGGGAGGGATCAGACTTGTTGTAAGCGGAGCAAGCGAGTCAGAACGTTCTAAGGGAAAGGAGCAGATCGGCAACGCCATAGCCGGACTTGTTTTGATCGCTTTGTCATGGCTTATTCTCAATGTCATCAACCCCAACCTGGTAAACGTTCAGTTTTCCGTTCCGGCTTCCCCCGCAGTCATTATCAACGGATCGGGTTCTAGTTTTTTTAGCGGGGGGAGTGTTTCCGGTTCCCGTAGCACTGCGACAGGAGGACCCTACCAAACATGCACCAGCTGTGTTTCGCTGAGCTCAAGCATCCCCCAAAAAGGCGTGGGTGCCGGCTGTAGTGTCCCTGTGGGTGGTGGCGGGTGCGTAGTCGATGCCACGACCGCACAGAAGCTTGAGAACATGGCGGCGACCATGCAAGCGCGCGGTGTTGCGTGGGAAGTCACCGAGATGTGGCCACCGACTCGCGCACACCAAGCGGCATGCCAAAACAACGGTCCTCAGATGGCAACCTGTGTCGATGCGGCGATACGAAGCACCCCTAGCGCAACAAACGTCCAAACCACCATTGACGCGGCTCGGCAAGCAGGTCTCCGCCCCCACTACGAAGTCTCAAGTGAGGCACGCCGGCAAGACCTTATTCGTGCCGGAATCTCGCCGCAAGACGTGAGTTTCCCTAAAAAGGCTGACGGCACAGCATGGATCACGGGAGAGCATTTTTCACTTTATGGAAGCTAATATGAGTACCACAAAAAAGAAATATATCGTACTGGTTCTCGTTGTTCTTATTGGTCTTTTGGTTGCTTTATTTTCTTGGTCACAAAAAGATCAGGAGGGTAGCACTGGGGGATTATTCTCTTTTTTTGGATCTGGCGACATTAAAGATCCCACCCCCGGTGGTGTGAATGGTGACGGGACAGGTAATGTCTCGGAAAATCCTTCTGGGACCACCGACGTATCACTTCCTTATAGAAAAATTACTGATGGCCCTATTTCTGGATTCTCTATTGCTACAGAATCCGCTGAGGGGATCTCTCTTGTGTACCAAGAACGTGCACAGGGGTATGTACAGAGGATTTCAACCAATGGAAATGCTGCTGTGCGTTTTTCAAGCACAACGTTTCCTGGTGTATATGAATCAGTCTTTGGAAAATTAGGACAGATGGCTTACGTCCGTACGCTTACCGACGAAGAAATGGTTAAGACGACACTTTTTTCAACATCAAAGGACGTTTCCCATGTACTCCCTAACAACATTGCATCAATCGTGGCATCACCTGATACCCAAAAAGCATTCTATCTCGCTCCTTCCTCAAACGGCCTTGTTGGGTATACCACAACATTTGACACTGCATCTCCAAAAAAGATCTTTTCTTCTCGCCTTTCTGAATTAGTCGCCTCATGGACCAGCCCTTCCTTTATTACCCTCACCTCAAAAGCATCCGCGTACGCCCCAGGATCAATCTCCCTGCTTAACACTAAAACACTCGCACAGACAACCGTTCTCGTGGGAAAAACCGGCCTCACGGGAAACCTTTCATATGATGGTTCTACGCTCCTTTATGGGGCTATCGTTGATTCACGGTATTCAAACCATATCCTTTCACTCGCAAGCGGGGTAGACACCGTTGCACCATTCACCACTATTCCGGAAAAATGCCTCTGGGAGAAAAAGAATGTGAAAAAAATCGTATGTGCAGTCCCTACAGCGATGCCTTCTGCAAATTATCCCGATGATTGGTACCAGGGTACTGTTGGCTTTACTGATACGATCTGGGTTTTTGACCTCGCCACCGGGTCCTCAGACGCTCGCGCTGCACTTCCAGCGGGTGTAGATGCTATCTCGTTGACCCTGAACTCTGAGGAAAGCTTCTTGTTCTTCATCAACAAGAACGATGGGTCTCTTTGGATGGCTGATCTCTAAAAAAAGGGGGGGGTTGTTCACAGCCTAACCGCAGGGCACACAAAAGGGCAGGAGCATACGTATGCTCCTGCCCTTTTGCTTGAGGAGAACTACTCAATACCTCCCACAAACCGCACCACTACCCGTCGGGTTTTCCCGTCCCCAATTGATTCGGTCTTGATATCAACCTGCTCGGCAAGGATTGTATGGACGATCATGCGTTCATAGGGTGGCATCGGGTCCATTTCCACATCACCCTTAAAATGCCGTGCCTGATCGGCAAGAAGAGCACTTTGTTCTTTCAATTCCGCAATGCGCCTTCCTTGGTAGTTGTCGACATCGACAACAAAGCCATGCTTTGCTTCTTCGCCAAGCTTTTTTTCGACGATCTTGCGCACGATATGCGAGAGGGCAGCGAGGTGGGTTCCCTGATTTCCGATCAAAAGCTGTGTGTCGTGGTCCGTAATAATATGGAACCGGACGCCATTGATCGCCTGCTCTTCAATAACCTCAATAGACCCCACAATACCCATCGAGAGGAGAATTTCCTCGATGATCCGTTGTATGTGTTCGTTTCCCATAATGGCGCCCTTATGTGGTGCGTGTCCGCTTCATCACCAACTCGTGAGCAATTGCAAACACACTGCTTACAATAAAGTATAGGGCGATCACGCCAGAGGTAATGAAGGCGATTCCTGTGATCATAATAGGGAAGACGTACTTCATTTGAATGTGCATACTGCGGGCAAACTCGTCTGAAAATGACACCTTTCCGTCACCACTCCGCGGGGCTGGAGCTTGGAGGGACATCTTGGTGTGGATATACTGTGCAAAACCTGCGAGAAGCGCCAAAATAAGGCTTTTTTGAGATATATCAATGAGCCCAAGGAAGTGGTACGTGACCGGATCGGGAACGTGTATGAACGAGTAGAGGAGATCGGGGTTAATTACGGCACCACTTTCTTTGAAAAACACGAAGTAGAGCCCCATGAGGATCGGGAGCTGGATCAAAAGCGGTAAACACCCGGAAAATGGGTTTATTTTCTTCTCTCGATACAACTCAAGGGTCCTTTTGGCGAGTTCTTCTCGATTATCCCCATATTTTTCTTTGAGCTTGCGTACTTCTGGCTCGATTTCGCGCATCCGAACCTGAGAAATCAGGGCTTTGTTCGAGAGGGGAAGAATGAGCACTTTTACTACGATCGTAAGGAGAATGACGGCCATTCCCACATCACCAAAAGGAACAATGGATATGAGGAACGTTAGGGCGTTGTAGAGGGGCTGGTATATTGCGTCGTTAAAAAGCTCTTTCATGTACGCCAATTGTATAGGAATTACGGCACTTTATCAATTTTGGGTTCCGCCCATGGGTGGCAATGTGCGATACGTTTCAGTGAGAGCCATAGACCCTTAAAAACCCCATATTTTTCAATGGCTTCCTTGGAATATTCCGAGCATGTTGGGTAGAACCCGCAAACACCCCCACGGGATAGCCCCAGGCGGCGAGGAAGCCCCGTATCCAAAGAGAGGTACTTCTGGTAAAAACCTATAGCCACAAGGAGGAGTTTCTTGGGTATTCCTGTGAGAATTTTAAACATATTGTTTTGACCCCGATTAAACAAAAGCGGGGTTAGGAGAGGATCTTCTCAACTTCGTCTGCAATATCGCGATACGAGGCCAGAACCGCCGGCGTCCGTACATAAAAAATACCAATGGATCCTTTCGAGGTAAATCCTTTTGTGCCTCGGATCGCGTTAAAAAAGCGGCGCTTGAGTGTATTGCGTACCACCGCACTCTTTGCGACTTTTTTTGAAACCACAACAGCATACCGGTTTGTTGCGCCAGCATCCTTTCCTGAAACGATCTTGCAGGAAAACAAGGGGGTAGAAAAAGACCTCCCTTTCGTGGTGAAGGGAGGGAAGTCTTTTTTCCCCACTCTCTTGGTGCGGGGGATCATATAGATTACTGTAGTAGCTCCTCGGCACCACACGGGCACTTCTTGTTTTCTAAGGTGCTCCGCACCAAAGAAAACAATGTCGCTCGGAAATACATAAGAGTACTTTTGATTTCACTCGCCTTACGTCGCTAATAAAATCCTTATACGGAAAGCTTTTTTCGTCCTTGTGCCCTTCGACGAGCAATGACTTTTTTGCCGTTTTTGGTCTTTGAGCGTACCAAAAATCCGTGAGTTTTAGCGCGCTTTCGCTTTTTTGGGTTATATGTTTGCGACATAGATAAGGGGACTATACCACACTGGTATCAGAAATCAAACATTGTAGCATTGCAGCGTCAAGTTTACACACGCACACTCCCGGAGCTTCTCTAAGGGTGTCTTTCCTTCCATCCCCAGCCCACGGTGTTTCTTTCGGTAATTGTAATACTGTAAAAAGAGCGTGAGTTT